>Ga0316194_10000994_pt1 | contig 19328 bp, 20 predicted proteins | sample CroRivsedime1_MG_FD_204936 | JGI IMG/M metagenome (GOLD analysis project Ga0316194, IMG submission 204936) | Coastal sediment microbial communities from Maine, United States - Cross River sediment 1 | ecosystem: Environmental > Aquatic > Marine > Coastal > Sediment | place: USA: Maine...
CGGCCTTGCAGCGGCAGCCATTCGGCGAATTCGACCGCCTGAACCTTACAAAGGCAAGGGCATCAAGTATGCCGAGGAACATATTCGAAGAAAGGCCGGCAAGACCGGCACTAAATAAAATGAAGATTTAAGAATGAATATTGAATATTTGTGGATATCGCTCTCCGAGGCGTAGGCGCTACAATCCCTACGAGCCGGAGGCTTCGCTCCGCACTTTTTAAAACCAAAAGAATTCCTTAAATATTCAATCAGAAGGAATCCAACATGATGAAACAATCAACAATGTTATTGGTGGCGGTTCTTATCATTGTCGGCGTCGTTGGCGCCGGCCAGACGCGGTCCGACCTGCGAATGTATGATCTGAACCTTGGCAAAGAAACCTCAATGTCTAACGCAATGGGGCTGCTCAAGCAAAATCGCATTATTTTGGTGGGGGAACACCATAGCAATAAAAAACATCATGAAGCGCAGCGGGATGTCATCCGAACTTTGAAAGAGGGCGGCATGCAGGTGGCCATCGGGCTGGAGATGTTCAGAAGTGACAGCCAGCAGGCACTCAATCGCTGGATCAACGGCGATATCGGCGAAGAAAAATTCCAGCAAATATACTACGATAATTGGAATTATCCTTGGTCGGCCTATCGCATGATTTTTGACTATGCCCGAAAGGAAAAAATTCCATTGATCGGGCTCAACGTGTCCAGAGACATTACCCGACAGGTATCACAGCACGGATTTAAATCCCTGACCGCAACCCAGAAGGGTAAACTTTCAGATGTTACCTGCAGGGTCGATAAGGCGTATATGGATTACATTAGAAATGCCTTCGGTGCCCATGCCCATGGCAATCTTGATTTTAACTATTTCTGTGAGGCTCAGCTGGTATGGGACAATGTGATGGCCATTAACACGCTTAATTATCTGAAGAAATATCCGGATGCAGTGGTCGTCGTCCTGACCGGCATGGGACATGCCCAAAAGGGAGCCGTCCCGCGCCAGATCCGTAAACGCTCGCAAACGCCTCTTGCGGTTATTTTACCGGAAGTAAAAGAAAGCGTCGATCCTGAAACCGTCACTAATAAAGATGCGGACTATATCATTCTGGATTTATAAGAATTGTTAACGGATTATTCTCATGAACTACTGCAGCGAATGCGGTAAATCACTGACCTACTTTATACCCCCGGGCGACGATCGTTCCAGATATTTTTGTGAATCCTGCGGAACAATCCACTATCAGAATCCTAAAATGGTCGTCGGATGCATCCCCGAAATAGAAGATAAGATCCTGTTCTGCCGGCGCGCTATCGAACCTTGTTACGGCAAATGGACTTTGCCGGCGGGTTATCTGGAAAACGGCGAGACCGTCTCGGCCGGTGCCCGACGCGAGACATTTGAAGAAGCCCGGGCCAGGGTTGAAATATTGGCGCCATATGCGTTATACAATATCTGCTATGTAAACCAGGTCTATTTGATGTTTCGCGCCCGTTTGATGGATCACGATTTCAGACCGGGCAGTGAAAGTTTGGAGGTTCGCCTGTTTTCGGAAGCCGAGGTACCATGGGATGACATCGCGTTTCGGGTGATGGAGGAAAGCCTGATTCAATTTTTTAAAGACCGCGCAACCGGGCTGTTTCCGTTTTATGTCGGGAATATTTCTAAAAAAAAGTAAACGTTCAATTGTATGGGGTATTTATATGCCATTGCGAACGAAATTGCAAAATAAGACCATCTGCATCTATGCGCTCATTGGCCTCATGTCTATTTCAATCTCTTGCGGCGACAATCGTGAATCGGCTGAAACAGTGCCGGCGACCGTCCAATCCGAAAGTTTCACGTTTTTTGAACTTGGAACGAATACAAAGTTTAACGAGCAAATCCGGAAAGATCTTGGCAAAAAACTAGGTCGCGATGCCATCGAGCGTCGCAGCATCCTGGATTTGAACACCAATTATGCAGGATTTATCACCAAATATCTCCCCGAAATCAATGAACTAAATCAAAAGATAAATTTCCCACCCGGCGAAAGAGTTGAGCATAATATCGTCAAGCTTATGTATCGCTATGCACGCAGAGAAAATACGTCGTTCGATTACGTGGCGCTTATATTCTCAGAATACACAAAAACTCCGTTGCTGTTTAAAATCAATTTCAAAATAGATGAAACCGGCATTGTTGAGACGCTTAAATCTAAATACGGTTCGCCGCAAGTCATCGAATGGAAGGAAGAAAATGGTAAATCCATGGTTTGGAGAAAGAACCAAGACCTATTGCTTGTGTCTCTGGTACCCGACCAGTTCGGCCGTCACGGATATCAAATTGTCATTTATTTCGTTCAAAACTTAAAACAACTCATCGACATAGAAAAAAATGAGGCGAAAAGAGAAGAACAGGAGAGGGCCACGTCCGGCAAAACGGCGTTTTGAAGGTGGAAGGCGTAAGTTAATCAAAGACCAGTGACAGGGAGCTGGTCGAACTTAATTCGTTATATTAAACAGAGATCTTGTTTACGGATTCGGTAACTTTCAGGACGATTTCACTGACGTTTTCATTTGAAAAGTTTAAATAGTCCATGGTTCCCTCTTCAAGTTCATATAGGATATCATCACTATCATATCCAATGCCGCTCAATGTAGCGATATAATCCGCCATATGAAGAATATAGCACAGCTCGCTACCATCCGAGCCTCCAGGTTGGTGATGGTATTTAATTGCGATATTTATGGATTCGGGAAATTTCCATTTTTTGCAAACATCTGAGGCAATGTCCGCATGGTTGAATCCCAAATATTGGCTTTCTGCCTCAAAAAACGTTTTTTCTTCTTTTTCCATGAAGGATTCAATTTCTGCTTTTTTCTCCACAATGTAACCATCGAGAATTATTTTCCCGACATCATGGATTAAACCGGTCATATGGGCTTCTTTGACCAGTTCGGGATTTTTGGAATTTGCGATAATTTTCGATGCAAATGCCACAGCGAGGGAGTGTTTCCATAAATCCTTTGAATCATATCCATAACCCGGGAGTTTCCCGGCTAATATTCCTTCGGCTCCTGCCAGCGTAACAATTTCTTCTAAAATTTTATGACCGAGCACCACCGATGCATGGGATATCGAAGATATCTTGCCGCTCATACCGAAATAGACTGAATTGGCAACTTTGAGAACCTTCGTGGCAACACTCTGATCGGTTTCAATAACCTCGGCTATTTTTTTTGCATCTGCATTCGAATCTGAAATTACTTCCTGGGTTTTAATTATAACCTGGGGCATCGGCGGCAATTCTTTGACGCTTTTTATTATTTTATCCTTTAGACCCTTTTCATCGGTTTCATCTGCCGTTAGCGGAGTTTGAGCCAATTTTGCGCCACTAGGACCCGGTTTCTTGGATTTTTCATTGATTGGTTGTCCGGTCCGAAGATCGAGGCGGAATTTTTCCCCACAGTTTTTGCAGGGGAAAGCAACAATTTTGTCTTGAGGCAGTCGATCTTCCTCGATTTTAAACTTTTTTGTGCAATTCGAACATTCTATAATCATTTGGCACCTTGCAAACAGTGATTGAGAATCGATAAACCTAACCGGATAATTTCGTAGATCCACCTGGAGGGCACAAACATAATTCTTAAGAGACGTTTACAGCAATATCGGACAATAATAAGGAAAGTTTAGGGGAATGATTATATCTCTATTTTATAGCGGGTGATTTTGTTTATTAATCCCTGGCGCGTCAGGCCTAATATGCGTGCCGCTTTGGAACGGTTTCCACCTGTATCGCGCAGCGCCCTGGTGACCATTTGCAGCTCCATTCGTTCGATAGCATCACGCAGGCTCATACCATCCATCTGATTGGTGTCAATCTTACCGACAGTACCGGTGATTTTCTCTGAAAGATACGAGGCCTGAATCTCGCGATCTCCCCCAGCCAGGGTTAATGCCCGCTCAATCTCATTTTCCAACTCCCTGACATTGCCCGGCCAATCAAATTGCACCAATAGATCCAAGGCCCAAGGCGTTAATCGTGCAACCGGCTGGTTTAGCTTCTTTGCATATTTTTCGAGAAAATGTGCTGCCAAAAGCGGAATATCTTCTTTTCTTTGCCTTAAGGGTGGCAGCTTAATCGGAAAAACCTGGACGCGATAATAAAGATCGTCCCGAAAATTTCCGGCTTCTACTTCCTTCAGCAATTCACGATTGGAGGAAGTAATGAGTCTAAAATTCACCTCCCGGAAATGACTGCCGCCCACGGGCCTCACCTGCCCTTCTTGCAGGACCCGCAACAGTTTTGTTTGCATGGAATGGGGCATATCGACGATCTCATCAAGAAAAACCGTCCCGCCGTCGGCCATTTCAAACAGTCCCTTTTTATCTGCGATTGCCCCGGTAAATGCACCCTTGATGTGACCAAAAAGTTCGCTCTCTAGAAGATTCTCGGACAGGGCACCGCAATTTTCTGCAATAAAAGGCTTGTCTTTCATGGCGCTGTTGTAATGAATAACTTTGGCGAGAAGTTCTTTTCCAGTTCCGGTTTCTCCCTGAATCAACACGGAAGTTGGTGTCTCGATGACCTTGTTCAGGAGCTCAAAGACTCTCCGCATGGAAGCACTTGAACCGATTATTCCCTGAAGGTTGAACCGGTTTTGCACTTCGGATTTGAGCCTGACATTTTCTTTTTCCAGGGATGTAGCATATTGTCTTATTTCACCATAGAGTTTTGCATTTTCAATGGCAATGGCGATGGTGCCGGATAAAATTTCCAGTAAACGCGCCGCTTTCGGGGTAAATTCTCCCTCCAGTTTATTTAACGTGTAAAGCACCCCGATTGACCCTTTGCGCGTTTTCAGAGGGACACAAATCATAGAGCGAGTGACAATATCATGCTGGATGTCGAGTTTGTCGGAAAATCTTTCATCGCAGGAAACATCCGGAATTATCACCGAGCGGTTTTCACGCAACACCCAGCCGGCCACACCATAGTCATCCGGAAACCGCATTTGATCCATTCTTTTTTGTTCGATACCGCACTGTTCTTCCACAGTTCGGATAAAATAAAATTCTTTGTTCCCGGCATCATGCAGGGCAATGGATGCGCCTTCTACGGCGAACACTTCTTTTATTTTAAGCAGGATATTCTGGAGCATCTTTGCCAGATCATGAATGGAATGGATGGATTTAGATACCTGATAAAGCAGATCGAAATCCTCGTCGGTCAGCAATATCTCTTGATCGGACTTTGTCATCGGCTTTCTCTGACTCAATTCATAATCCACCCCGCCCTGGCGGGATGAGAATTTAAAAGGTCCTACCGTTACCGCGAGGGCATGCTTAATGGGTGCAAACCTGATCGATGCCGGCGGCTTATGAATTGAAACTAAAGTGGCATCGTTGGAGTTTATTCGTTGTGGGGGCGTAAATTGTCGAGCAAACTTACACTGATCCCCAAAAAATAGCAAGTAACTTTACAGTTATAAATGGGGTTCATTGTTTCAAAGGGACGAATATACCATCTGTTGAAATGAAAATTGCAAATGATTTAAAAATATTGCACGGATATATCCGAAGTGGTTGTGTGGCATTAGTATTCTGGCATCAAATATGCAAAATGAGTACATAATGATCTTTGCGAATTCAAACCAAATCAGGCCGAACACCTATCCCGAGCCATGGGGATACCGGTAAACCCGATCAGCTTCATCATTGAGCAAACCAGAAAGTGTTGATGTGATGAATCATCCGGGGCACATTGTTTAAGGCAGAGCAGTCAATAGGATATCACTTAAAGAAAGGAGGCCATTATGAAGACAAAGGCAGCAATGCTAATGTGCGTAATGGTATTGGCCGCAATACTCGGCCCAAATCAAGCTCTGGGAAACAACGCGGAAGCCGTGGCAACGAAAGCGAAGCTTGAAGGGCTGCTGGAAGCCTTTATTGCCCGCTGCGAAGCGAAGTCCGCATTGCGCAGCTCAAGAAGTGAGAAAATCCGTCGCTCAGCCGTGCAATCCTGCAGGAAAGCCGATTACTGCAGGCGCTTTAAGGAGGAGTTGGTTGAAGCAATGCTCGAAAACAATATTGAGCCTAAGGTTTATAAGGTTCGTCACTTCCTGAATGGTAGATTTAATCGTACCCTTCAAGCAAAAGAATAGAACTCAATTTAATCCCTATTAAGGTGTCGTTTCCCGCAGCCTGCCGCATTCAAGTTTTTCGATTCTTTAAAAGATTTGACTATTAAAGAAATCTTTCCTATCCTTTTTATTTCTACTTAGTCACATTATCAGAGCAAATTATTTTGGTCGAAATTCAAAGGATTTTAATTTTGATTGAGAAAATGAGCAAAAGTAGAAATAGTTATAACAAACAATAGAACGCTGCGATGAACTCAGAACAAGACAAACCCCGGCTGCCTGCCAGACGTTTACCCTCTGATGCGCCAATCCGGCCGGAGACGGATGTCAAGGCGTCTATCGGGTTTCTACCCAAAACGGGAACCATCGAAGCAGGTGAGAAAATACACATAGCCCGGCAAGAAGACTATGACCCCATGGCCATTGAACTGGCCTTGAATCCGCCTGCATCCACCCCTACGGATAAACTGCGGTTGCTCCTTCTCACCGTGGTGGCGGCGCTCCTGGTTTTCGTTTTTTTTCCTTTCTATCGTTTTTTCAAACCGGCTCCCCGGGACCTTGGTCTCATGAGTATCGGCGGCCCCATCATGGAAAAAGCGTCAACAGGTGCGAATGTCCGAAACAAGCCCTGGCTTGGGGTGTTAATCAGAATCGACCGGCTTTATTTCCGGGAAGGCAAATTAACCGAGGCCTTAAAGGTGGCGGAATCAGCCCTTGGAGAGATTCCGGAAAAAGATTGGGAATTATGGCAAAAAGTATACTACCGTTACTGGGAGCTTCTATCCGATGCCGGCCGTATCCATGTCTTGAAAACTTCGGCGCGGGCTTATTTGACCGGTTTTCCGGAAGATCCTTTTGCCAATTACTATTATGCCCGCGCATTTCTGACCGCTGCCGATCGCATACGGGCCTATGCACCGGAAACAAAAAAGGCCTATCGGCAGGAGACCGAAACTGTTGCACAGCAGATTAGCCGTGCCTGCAATGCACTGGTGGCTCGGAAACAACACCCCCAGGCCGATGAAGATAGAGTGGCCGCTTTGACGGATCTCTATCAAAAACTGCGCCTGGAACAGGCCAAATTGTATGTTCTGATCTGGAAACTCGGCGGCTACGAAGAAGATGAACACCCGGATGTCGTCTATAGAGACAAGGCCCTGGATATCTGTGAAAGTCAAGCCCTTGTCGATAAGAAAGAGGCCAGAGCATTGAGAGCGGTCATCTACACTCATATTCTTGATCGGTGGCACTGGTTTGAAGGCCGGCAGATCGTCCAAAATCATGAACAAAAACGAAAAGATCTGCAGAAAAAACTTGAATCCCTCATCCAGGACCTCGAAAAAACCAAAAAATTATGAATGATACGGCATCACAGGTACCGGCCGGCGAAAACCGGCGACCAATCAAATGTGAACGGCGCACCGGTGTGGCCGGTATCGGTGATCCGAAATGGATTGCCGTCGCCTTGTGTTATATTGCGGCCATCGCACTAATGGGTCAGGACCCCTGGTTTGGAGAAAAATATTTTACCTATAACCAGGGTATTTTTGTCGGTATTCTTGCAATTTTCCTTGTGGCCGGTTTTTGCTGGGAAATTTATCTGCTGGGCCGGCCCGTAGGTATCAATCTTATTTTACATGGGCTCCTGATCGTTCCTGTCGCCTTGCTGATCGGTCGCATTGCGGGATTGTCTCCGGCCCCGGAATCATCTTATGGCCTGCTGGGCCAGCTCAAAGATTATGTGACGAGCCTAAAGGACATTGCTGGTTTTGGGAGTATTTTGCCGGTCTGGATCCAGGATATATTTCGTAGTCCGGGAATTTTGCTGCTGATTTTTTTTACCTCTATTGCCTTCACTCAGAAAAAAGCCGGTCGGCGCTTTGCCTTGGTTACGGTGGCCTTTCTCATCCCTGCTCTGCAAACCCTATCGCACAATCCGAGACCTTCTTTTTTATTCGGCCTCGGGTTTATTGCTTTGCTGGCAGGAATCGCCCTGCAATACAGCAAATACGGTAATATTATCGGGCAGCAGAATGTACTCAGCAGGCTGCACGCCGTCGACGATCGCCTGGAATTTAAATGCAGCCTGAGAATCGCTAAACTCGCAGTGGTGGACGGCTTTATCACCGAAGATGGTGTCCTCGCTATCGTTCAGCGCGAATACGGCAAACAATATGAGCTGAATGCGCCCACGGCCGGCGGGATTGCTCAGGCAATTTCCCACCGGCTGGTGCGAGAGCACCGGATTCTGGAGCTTCATGGTGATGAAAGAGGCTTTTTTCTGGTGCCCTATGAGGCGATTTTCAAAATTGAATCACTTTTCGATGAAATCGCCGTATGGATTCGAAAAATCATCATAACCGGTATCGCATTTATCTGGTTGATTTCCCCTATTGATCTGTTCCCGGACAGTATACCGATACTGGGCGCTATCGACGACGCTTTAATAGCCCTGGTCGGTGCCGCCCAGTGGTTGGATACCTTGAAACCGCGCAGGTTGCCGGGGCCGAAGGCACCATAATCTAAGAATCTGAAAGTAAACGGAGATTTGCATTGATGGACGTCGAATTTCGCGGCTATTATCCGGGGGTTGTCGGGAAAATAATTGAATCCCACGCCGTCTATTATTTTGAAAACTGGGGGTTTGATGTCACCTTTGAAACCCAGGTGGGCCGGGAACTATCCGAATTCGTCAGTAAATTCGATAAGAACCGGGACGGCCTGTGGGTGGTGACCCGACAAAAGGAGTTTGCCGGTGCACTTGCCATTGACGGTCGCCATGCGTTTATTGAAGGGGTGCGCCTGCGCTGGTTTATTGTCGAACCGAAATTTCAAAACATCGGCATTGGAAAAAACTTGATCACGAAGGCGGTTGAATTTTGTAAAAAAAAACGATATCCCAAATTATACCTGTGGACATTCAAAGGACTTGAAAGTGCCCGCAGGGTTTATGAAGCCGCTGATTTTCGGCTGTGTGAGGAAAGCGATGTTTTTCAGTGGGGGCAGAATATTAAAGAACAGAAATATGAGTTGGCGTTGCCGGAGCCTTCATTGAATAATCGTTGACAAGAAACGATACTTCGATATTCGAAAGGTGTCCGCCTTTGGAAAATTCGCTTTTATTTGCGCATAAGGCCGAAACGCCTTTTTCGATCAAGCGGATCGCTCCGAAGGTCCAGCGGATTTCCGGCACTGATATAGGCGTCATCTTGCATTTTAGTTAAAAGTGCATAGTTTAGTAGCATTTAACACCCGAAAGGATTTAGTTGAAAGGAGGAGTAAATATGAAAGAAAAACGCAATCTACATCTGAAGGTTCAGGAACTCTGCGATTGTTATGCCACAAACGATCCGCTCAAAGAGATGTCCACCATAAAAAACGAGGAGGACCAAGACGAAGCCGCCTTAAAGTGGCTGGCCTTAACCGCGCTGCATGGCGTCAACGGCAATGCCGAAAAGATTACCATTAGCCGTTCCAAAGACGGAGAGATCAATGTAACGGCAAACTATCGCAGATCAGAACTGCCGTCGCCGGGTTCGGATGTTGGTACCAAGATATTGGAGGCTGTGAGAGAAATTACCCATATTGAAAGCGACAAAGGCAAGACACCTCTGGCTCTGGGTATCCGCAATGACAGCATTGAAGTCCAGGTAGAGATGACGTCCGAAGAAGGCAAAGAGAATGTCACGCTCAAATTCCCCGAATGAGAGAGGACTGGCTACGAGCGCGGCACTAAAATCAGGAAAGTATCAAAAAAAAGATCTCTACGAAATAACATTGAATAACCTTGCTCCGCCTTACCTGGAGTATGAGTATTTTAAAGATTGCACTCAGCTTCCCTTCCGCTATGAATCAACTCGTTTTGACATTGTCAATGCCTGGTGGCTGATTGAAGCAGCCATCCTCGTGTACGCGAATAAAGAATTTGCCACTGAAACGTTCAACAAATATGCAGGTTTTAGGGAAATTGAGTATTTCGACGGCAAGGCGACCCAATGTTATGCTGCCAGCAACGACAAATTTACAATTGTGGCCTTCAGAGGATCCGAAGCCAGGCTCAGAGAAGGTGATGCGAACTTCGGCTATATATTTGCAGACTGGTTGGCTAATTTCAATTTTGCGCCGGAAACGTGGGAAAAAAGAGGAAACGTGCATAGAGGGTTTAAGGGTGCGTTGGATGAAGTCTGGCATGACCTTGAAGACCATATTTCATATCAGCAGAGAAAAAATCGTAAAATCTGGATGACCGGTCACAGTTTGGGCGCTGCTCTGGCGACCCTTGCAGCCGACCGATACGGCAATGTACAGGGGTTATATACATACGGTTCTCCCCGCGTAGGCGACCGTAACTTCAAAGAAGATTTTAATGTGAATGCCTATCGTTTCGTCAACCACAGTGACATTGTTACCAAAGTTCCCCCCGCCAGCATCTACTGTCATGTCGGAGAGCTAAAATATATCGACCGTGATGGGATCCTTCATGACCAAATAGGGCGCCGGGAAAAGTGGACAGACGAAATTCAGGACCAATTCAACAATATATTTGACGCCGTCAACCATACCAGGAAAGGATTCTCCGAAGCGTTGCTGGAACCCATCGTAGATCATGTCCCAACGCGTTATGGGATACATATCTGGAATAACATTGTGCAGGAGGGTGCAGAATAAACCAAAATGAGGAATTTTTTATGGGTAAAGGTGACAAACGCACAAAACGAGGCAAAATTTATTGTGGAACCCACGGCGTACGTCGTCCTAAAGCAAAACAAAAAAGAAATGGTAAAAAGTCTAAAATCGATACTTAAAACAGCGCTCGTCGTCTTTGTTTGTATGCTGGCAGCATGTTCGGCTGAAAGGATCAACATCACTCAGCCCAAGGACTACCAGAGATTTCTCACCACCGTCAATCCTGAATTTTTGATAACTACCTCGGAAGCCCTAGCCTGGCATCAATACAAAGACCAATTTGGCCCTACGTATTCAGGTAATAAATCCTGGCATAAATTTCTTTCTTTTACGAAAAAGAAATTTAAGGCGCTTGGTGTCAAAAATCTTACCGCCAATAAATGGACGTATGCCCGCTGGCATACCTCTGATTGGCCGGATGATAGCGACTGGTCTCTGAAATCCGACGGCCGGCCAGTGAAGGTTGCTCATTACGGGGCCTATTCGGGCGCGACCGGTCCCGAGGGCATCACTGCCGAACTGGCTTTGTTAAATTCCCAGGCTGAGATGTCAACGTATTCGGGTAAATTAGTGGTTGTGCCGGTTGCGCCACATCCGAAACCACCACTTAAAGAAGACTATGAGAAATGGTTCACCTTAAATGACTACGAATTTTTGTCTGATGCGGCTACTTTCCCCCACATGTTTACCAAGGTGTCGACGATCAACTCGGTAGCCTACGATGTAATGTGGCAGCTGCGGCAGACAATCAAAATCAATACCTTTCTGGCCAAGAGTAACGCCGCCGGCGGGATTGTCGTTTTTAATATGGGCTACGATCGCCTGGCAGGTTTGTATACATTTCCGGTCCTCAAATTGTTCAATAATCCCACGCTATATCTTGACCGCAATGCTGGTGATCAGGTTATTGAAGACGCCCAGCTTGGCAAGACGGCCACACTGAAGCTGGTCGCCGAAGTCGAGCCCACAGAGACCTACCAGTTAATCGGCTACCTGCCTGGGAAAGATTTCGGTACCCCTCGGGACGAGAAAATCATCCTCATAACCCACACCGATGGACCGTCCATTTCCCAGGATAACGGTGCATTCGGTTTGCTGGGTATTGTCTCTTACTTTTCTCATTTTCCTAAATCGGCACGGCCCAGAACGTTGATGGTCTTCCTGGACAACCGGCATTACATGCCTGGAATGGAGCAAGGCAATATCAATCAGGATTGGTTTACAAAACATCCAGAAGATAGGGACTCAATTGTAGCGCTGATCGCAATGGAGCATCTGGGCCAGGTAGAGTTCAGGGAAGTCGGCAATGCTTTTGCGCCCACCGGAAAAGTCGAGCCTACTTTTCTCTGGACACGAAATAACCAGGTCCTGATCGACAAGGCCATAAAGGCGGTAAAAGACAATAACTGGTCTCGTGTAATGGTGCAGAGCGTCGAAAGACCCGGTATTCACAAACGTTCCCAGGGAGTGTGGTACGGCATGGGAAAAATCGCGCTGGAATGGGATCTGCCGGCTTATGCCGCCATGGGCATCCAAGGCGCCTCCTGGTCGACCACTGGACGGCTGGATGAGTTTGACAAAAAACAGTTTGTCACCCAGGTAGCCGCCATGTGCCAGTTGACCGGCGAACTCATGCTGATGGATTTTTAATTGAACGTCTCGGAAGTTCTATAACTCATTGTAAACATATCGTTTCTATAACAGCCTCCTACATAATTTATAGATGGAATAATGGAACGTTGGAATGATGGAATATTGGTTTTAAAGGATGTTTCCCAATTTTAAATTCCTTGCTAAAATGATTTTCAACACGAAGCCATCACCCCATTTTCCTAAAACCCATCATTCCAATGTTCCACCATTCCACTATTCCAATTGGGGCGAAGCCCCTAAGTTCTGCCCAACATTAGGAAACGGAATGTTCTACACCTTAAAAGAGGGCAATACTGCCGATGCGGCAAATTGTTGATACCCACGCTCACATCTGCGATCCGGTGTTCGACGAGGATCGCAGCGAGCTGCTTGAAAGAGCCGGCGAGGCCGGTATCACTGCGGTGATTGCCGTGGGTGAAAATCTTTTCGATGCCCGCAAGAATATCGATCTTGCTGCAAAGCATCCGTTGCTACGTCCGGCGGCCGGGTTGTATCCGACGATACTTGATGGGACAAAGGCCGAAGAGATGCAAGGATTTATTCGCAAAGAACGCGCCAGACTCGTTGCCGTCGGCGAAGTCGGTCTAGATTTCTGGGTCGTAAAAGAAGACGCCGATAAAGAACTTCAAAAAGAAATCTTTAAAAGTTTCATCAGCTTGGCAAAAGAACTGGATCTACCGCTCAACGTTCATTCCAGATCAGCCGGTCGGCATGCCGTTGCCCTGCTGCTTGAATGCAACGCCGCCAAAGTTCAGATGCATGCCTTCGACGGTAAAGCCTCGGCAGCTCTACCGGCCCTTGAGGCCGGCTACTTTTTCTCCATCCCGCCCTCGGTGGTGCGCTCCCGTCAGAAGCAAAAACTTGTCAAAAAAATTCCGCTTTCTCAAATGCTTTTTGAAACCGACAGCCCGGTGTTGGGTCCTAATCCGAACCGGCGCAATGAACCGGTCAATATTTCAATCTCCATTAAGGCAATTGCAGAATTGAAAAATATCAGCGAGCAGGAAGTCATTGAGACCGTATCGGAAAATACTCAAAAGCTTTATGGAAATATATTCATAGGTTGAGCGGTTCAGGGTTCAACGTTCCAGGTTGAATAAACCCAAACGGCTCCTCTCAAGGGTATTGTGTCTTTATTTGGTTATAAATTTGTTTTACACATTAGGGTATGATAATTATTCCAGTTTTTGAATAAAATTGTGAACAGTGTCAATCGGTGGTAACCTTTGAACCTTGAACCTTGAACCTTGAACCCTGAACCTGGAAACGATCAGTTTAGGATAAAATAACCTTTGTGGCTGAACGACTAGGTTTAGCCTCCCTCATTAGAAATTCGTCATGCGCCCTCTCCCCGGAACCTATGCGTTGGTTTTCAAGACCCAACGAAATAAACGGCTTGTCATAGGAAAACTCGGCACCCTCAACCTCCAGCCCGGCTATTATGTTTACGTGGGCAGTGCCTTCGGGCCGGGTGGTTTAAAAGCCCGGATTGGGCATCACTGCAATACTTTCAGCAGGCCCCACTGGCACATTGATTACCTGAGCGAATACCTGTCTCCGGCTGAAGTGTGGTACACGTATGATGCCACTCACCGTGAAGATCATTGGTCACAAATACTGGCGAATGTCCGAGGTGCATCCATCCCGCTTCCGGGGTTCGGTTCATCCGATTGTCGCTGTATTTCACATCTATATTTTTTTTCTGTCAGGCCTTCCAGCAATTATTTTCGCCGCAAAGTTCACGCCGGTGCCGATAACCATGCCAGGATTTTTATCGAAAAATCTATTTAGATCGAATCAAAACGTAAAGTTCACTTTTTACAAGGCTGAGTTGAAAGGTGGGCAGACTGAAAAAGGGGTAGGGCAGTTACGGTTTTTGAGCTACAGGACAAATTCAATTTTTATGAAATGAATCGAAAAACACCATTAATAATCCTTTTAATTTAGGCGACATTTTATCAAATTGAATGCCAAGGGCAATTGTTTTTCTTCCCTCATGTAGAACTTGTGATACCCATACAATTTTTCCCGGTATACTGACTGCCAAATCTTCAATGGGGAAATTCACCTTTACCTTCGCATTATTTATACCCTTCTCGAACGAGGAAATTTCTGAAGATGATTTAAGACTTATCTCATCCATAATAAAACGTATGCCGCCAATGGAAACATCACTGGAATTGCCTGAAAGACAGATTGAGGTGTTTTGCGAACCGTTTAAATGGATTTCAATTCCTAATTCCATTTTTGATTGAATTCGTCGAGCATAGCGCAACTTCTCGCGTGAATCGTCCATGGATGAATTGGTGCGAACTTTTAGCAGGTTCAATAACCCATGTTCGATCTTAGGATATTTTGTACATATTTTTCTCAGCTTTTCCTTTGAAATTTTTAGCAATTCAACCTGACTTTTGGTTTCAATGTATGAATTACTTTTCTTGTCACGATCAAAGGGATAAATATCCCCAAAAGAATCATTTTCCTTTAAATACAGGTTAGGTTCTCTATAAACTTTAGCCCTGTTGTCAATCGTATTATACATCGAATCCTTCAAAGTGCCGGATATGACGAAACAGAGACTGTCTTCTGTATCCCCAACTTTCTTTACGGTGTGGTCTGGCGGCAGCTGAATGATTTCAGCTATCGAAAATAGTGCAATTAACTCCCGAAAATTTAATTGACAAAAAAATGACGTGACAGGTGTATCGTCTCCGGCAACTTGCATCAAATTCAATAAAAACTTGTTGACGGTTGCTTTTGTTGGAGAACTTATTCGCCATTGCATTATCTTCAGGGCTATCGCTGCAGGAACCTTACCTTTTTCAAGGAACTGTTTTGCAGCTTTGCTGTATAGGTCGGCAGCACTGTCCAATGCCCCATTTTTTTTCAGCTGATCTGCGTACACTCTGAAAAGACCGGGCTCATCAGGGTACTTTTTCAACAATTTGTGCAGCATTTCAGAAGATTGAAGCACAATATCGTTATTTAGAATATGGTCGACGATGTCCTTGGAGGTGCTAATTTGGGTGGGGACCGCCTTTAATTGGTTTGTTGGCATAATTCACTTTTAAAAAAACATCATAGTTGGAGGTGCAAAATTTTATCTATATACCTTTTGCAGAAGACCTTATGACACCAATATTGTTTAAGTTGGTTATAATTCGAAAAAATGTCAGCTACAGTCATGGTAACCCGATGACATGATTTATAATTTACGGGTTTGCAAGAATATATCGGCTATTTTGCTTAAAGTATTAATAAAAAAGTCATCCATGGATAAATAAAAAGAAAATTCGATCAGACTACGGGCGTCATGTTTATCCAGATTTGCAAGATAGCAATAGCGTTCGGGCATTTGGTAGGCGCAGAAGGGGCCGTTATGACCCGGTAGGTTGGATCTTGTATTCAATCCCCGTTTAGGCATTGACGAGAACTGGAAATTTCCATATCATTTACCCTATTTTTAATTCAAAAGTATACCAAGGTGTGAACTGCTTAAGCTATAGAAAAAAGATGGAACTCCAGTCAGAACTGAATGATGAGGGTCTCAGGGAAGCAATTCGTTGTTTAACGGAAGAAAATTACGATCTCGGCAAACTGACACGGATCAAGGAGGTTTTAGGCGGGTATTGCCACAAGAGCTACGCGTTATGGATAGCGGTCGACAACCGTATCCAGCGGTATTTTCTGCGGTTGTATAATCCTAATGTCATCGAAACTGAAATCCTGTTTGAACACGCCCTGCTGAACCATTTGAAAGCAAATGGGTTCACACTTGCGGCGGGCATCGTTCCATGCCGAAACAAGGCTACCTTGGTGCACACCCGGCCACCTGAAAATCACCGGGGAAGACGTGGGCTTTGGGCCTTATTCGAATTTCTCGACGGGGAGAACAAATATTCCTGGACCGACACCGATTTGACAGATAAAGAGTTCATCAGCGCCGCTGAAATCCTCGCTCACCTTCACCACTGCGGCCATGGTTTCAAAAAACCGCCTGGAGCGGATCGTGTCCAACCTCGGATCATGGAGTTTATCCCCACATTCAAAAAAAACTTTTGCGCGTTCTCGGAACAAGCCGGTGACCGTCGGTGTGACCGGTTGTTCAAAGATAATTTTGAACCGATCTGCAACGCCCTGGATTTTGCTGCTTCCTATAATGTCAGGTTTCAGGGAATGAAGGAAATACCGATTCAATCAAAGGATCGGGTTCAGCGAATCGATCCTGATACTCCTTGTCTTTTAATCATTTGACACCGCCGGACCGTCCGGCTGAGGCACTTCAGGCACAGGATAGCGGGCTGCGCGTTCCAGAACACCCAATTCTAGATGATTGCGCATGTATTTCTGGGAAGCGTCTTGATAGGGTTGAAAATCCCAAGGGGTGTGTCGACCGCGTCTCAATGCCCGGTAAACCAGTCGCCTGCGATGCTGGCTATCGATCACTTGCTTGTGCAGCGCCTCATTATCCCAGTGCTGCAACATTTCATCCTGAAAATCCCGGCGCAAATCCTGAAATTTTTGCCGGGCGGCAAGATTGTGTAATTCATTCGGATCATTCTCCAAGTCAAAAAGCTGTTCCGGGTCAGGTTCACTGTAGATATACTTGTAACAGCCGCGTCTGATCATCAGCACCGGGGCCACAGCCCCTTCGCCGAGCATCTCACCATAAACAGCAGCGGGATTTTTGATGTCCGTGCCTTCAAGCAGCGGCAGTAGACTATGGCCATCCAGTGTGTCGGAGTACACCGGCGATTTACCGTTCAATGCAATTTCAGCAATGGTCGGCAGGAGGTCAACGAGAGAAACAGGCTGGCATACCCGTCGAGGAGCAAACCTTCCCGGCGCGTGGAAAACCATTGGTACCCGGGCGGACCATTCAAAAAAAGACATTTTATACCACAGACCGCGTTCCCCCAACATTTCACCATGATCGGAGATGAACAGGATGATGGTGTTGTCTCTGAGGCCGTTGTTTTCCAGGGCCTTTAAAAGCTGCCCGACCTTATCATCTATGTAGCTGATCATACTGTAATAAGCGTGACGCGCATTGCGCACACGTTCTTCGGTCTGAGTATATTCACCCAAGGCGCAAACGTGATAAAGTCTCCGGCTATGAGGATCGAGCTGATCATAGGGAATTGGCGCTACCGCAGGCATGTCAATGTCTTTGTGGTTGTATCGGTCCCAGAATTTTCGGGTGATCGCAAAAGGATCATGGGGATGTGTGAAAGAAACGATCATGAAAAATGGCTGTTCATTTCCACGCCGGGACAGATCATGTAATTTGCGTTGTGAATGAAAGGCAACCTCTTCATCAAAGTCAAGTTGGTTGCTTGTTTGACACAGACCTGCCTGTACCACACTCAGCATGTCATGGTACCATGTCGGTCTCTCTGTAAAATTTTTCCAATCAGGCGTCCAGCCAAAGTCAGACGGATATATGTCGGTCGTTAACCGTTCCTCAAAACCATGAAGCTGATCCGGTCCTACAAAATGCATCTTGCCGGCGAGGCAGGTATGATACCCCAAATCGCGCAGATAATGGGCGAAGGTAGGTATATCTGCGGAAAAATGGGCAGCATTGTCGTAGGCACCGATGCGCGACGGCAGTTTCCCCGTCAGCATTGAGAAACGGGACGGAGCGCACAGCGGGCTGTTGCAGTAGGCATTCTCAAAAATGACCCCCTCTCTAGCCAAAGTGGTGATATGGGGTGTTTCAACGATCGGATGTCCATAAAACGGTAGTGCCGGAGCCGTTAACTGATCTGCCATTATACACAAGATATTTGGAAATTCCGTACCCATATTTTTTCCTTTTTAACCAAATTTTGATCGGGTATTGCAATCAATAAGTGCTTTGAGTGTTCAGCGTCAGCATCGTCGCTGGCCTGAAAAGCGGCCAGTTTGATCGAATAAAAAACTTAACAGCATAAACTTTTCATTTTCTGACAGGATGAACAGGATGGACAGGATATAAAAAACGATTCTAAACCAGAAATATCCTGCTAATCTCGTAAATCCTGTCTAATTGAATGAAGTTTCATAAGAGAGGGGTTCAGTACAGGTAGGATCATACCAACTGAATTCTGAACACTGAACACTTCTATGATACTTCATTGTCAAAGTTTCTTCATCGACTAGATTGGCCTTTTTGGGGTCAGCGGCGATGCTCCTGGGCACTATTGCTGAACCTGCTTATGCAATTTGACCGGTGCCGTCCGTTTTTTGCGCATCCGAATATTCAACATTTCCACGGCAACTGAAAAGGCCATCGCAAAATAAATATAGCCTTTTGGCACGTGTACATCAAACCCTTCTACGATCAATGTGACACCAATCAATATCAGAAACGATAGCGCCAGAATCTTGATCGTTGGATGGGCATCAACGAAATCACCGATGGCTTTTGCAGCCAGTAACATAACCCCGACGGCGAGGATAATGGCAACCGCCATAATAGAAATATGCTTTGCCAGGCCCACAGCCGTTATCACTGAATCCAGCGAAAAAACGATATCCAGAACGGCAATCTGTAAAAGTACGGACCAAAGGGTTGCCGTGGCTGTCTCATGTTCGCTTTTGGTCACGCCCTCCAAACTAGCGTGTATTTCATGAGTCGACTTTCCGAGAAGAAACAAACCTCCCAGAATGAGAATCACATCACGTCCTGAAATTTCCCGTGCAAATACCGTAAACCATGGTTCAGTTAATCCCATTACCCAGACGATGGAAAACAGCAACACCAGGCGAGCGAGCATCGCCAGGCTGAGGCCAACCCGCCTGCCAAGATTACGTTGATTTTCAGGAAGCCGGCTTACAAGAATTGATATAAAAATTATATTGTCTATCCCAAGAACGATTTCCAGT
>Ga0316194_10000995_pt1 | contig 19324 bp, 20 predicted proteins | sample CroRivsedime1_MG_FD_204936 | JGI IMG/M metagenome (GOLD analysis project Ga0316194, IMG submission 204936) | Coastal sediment microbial communities from Maine, United States - Cross River sediment 1 | ecosystem: Environmental > Aquatic > Marine > Coastal > Sediment | place: USA: Maine...
TACGTATCAGCGAGACGAGAAGCCGTTAGCTGCAAGGCGCGTCTCGCCGGGAATGGCGTGTCCTTTCCAAGAGACGCAACACCGCAGATGACGGCTTCTCGCCTCGCCCGAAGGGAGGCCCACAAATGACCCAATACGGCGTTGCAGCCCTTGTTAAGGGAATAAGCATTAACTGCAGGCTGCGCCTTGTTTTGGCTCATTTGTGGGCCTCTGATACGTACACGTTAGTCGTTACACCACACTAGCGCACAATCTTGATCATTTCTGATTTTCCTGGCTCTCCGCTCGGGTACTGGTCATTCAGCAGCCGCAGTTGTTCCTCGGGATAGTTGGTAATGGGTGAGCGTCGCGCCAGGCTGGCCCAGGTTGCACCCTGCGGTGCGCGGATAATGTCCAGTTTCTTCCCGGTGGCCAGTTTCTTTTCCGATTGGGTCAGTGGATGAAGGCTTTTTGCGGTTGCCAGTATGTCAGCATCGTACATGCTCGCTTGATTCGTACTGCGGGCAGTACCGGCAAAGATATAGGCCTTGTTATTCCGGTTAACGACAACATAACGGATGCGCCGCTGCCCGAACGGTGTGTTGCCCGTGGCAACTGCAGTGTAGCCTTTCAGTCCGTTCGCGCTAAAGGTCTTGCCCTGTCGCAGGTTATTCAGCTTCAGGTGCTGCTGCATGAACTGCTTTGGAGTGACCTTTTTGTCCGGGCTGTCCATTGTCAGTTGTATCAAGCCGTCATTGGTCTTCGGTGTGGCGATGACCCTCGAGGTCTGGTTATTGATCTTCCAGCCGGACGGGAAGGTCAATGAGATATCCAGCTCCCGGTGATAAAAATGGTTACCCCGAACCACACCCTCGCGTTCGCTGTCACCGAAGGTCAGGCCATCGAGACGTAGCAGGTAACTGTCGCGTCCAATGCGTGAGGTACTGTCCGTCTTGTATTTTTTTGCGGCCGTGATGACTTCGCGAAAGCGTGCGTCATTATCGGGATGTGTTGAAAACAGGCCGTGATACACATTCGCCTGACGTCCTTCCTTTTTGGCGACCACTGTTTCAAAAGCTTCCTGGTTCTTCAATATGCTCACCACCTGCAGCATGGCTTCCGGATCGTAACCGCTCCTGGCAAGGTATTCTGCGCCGAGCCTGTCCGCTTCCAGCTCATGTTCCCGCCCGTAACCCCGGACAATGGCGGTACCGGCTATATTGGTCAGTGAATCGGCACCCTGGATTCCTGTTGAGGCGGCCAGTACTGCGCCGAGAATCCCGGTGACCGCTGTGGTACTCTGCTGCCGGACGCTGTGTCGTGCCGTGACGTGGCCGATCTCGTGACCAAGAACAGCAGCCAGTTCGGCCTCTGAATTCAGGTAGGCCAGCATGCCCCGGGTGATATAGATATAACCGCCGGGCAGTGCGAAGGCGTTGACCTGGTTGCTGTCGATAATAGTGAAGTGGTAGTTGAGTCCCGGGCGATGGCTGTGACTGGCCAGTTTCTTGCCAACACGCTGCACCAGTTCTTCCAGCACGGGATCAGGGTAGGCCGGCATCTCTTTGAGTATTTCTGAATTGTATTTTTGTCCCAGACTGATTTCCTGGTCCTCTGACATCAATACAAAATCACTGCCACCGGTGACCGGGTTGGTGGCGCATGCGGACAACAGCCAGGCAATGCCTGACCCTGCAACAAGCGTTTTACAACGATGCAGAACAGAGGGCATGATCAATGGCGTTGTTGTTGCGTGTGGTGCTCTATCAAGGTGATAATTGCTGAATCCGTAATTATCACCTTGATAGAGCACTAGTAATGGCACGCAGTGCTGCCGGATGCCGTACCTTCATGCGCAAGCCTTCGTCACGGTCCTGCTTGATCCAGCCACGGGCCTCTATCTGCTGACCGACCAGTGCCTCCAGTGAGTCAAAATAGTCCAGGTCCTTTTTGGCGATTTGCAGGACCAGAGGACCATCGATATCAACCCAGACCGTGTACCTTGAATTGCGCAGTCTGCTGACCTGCCCTTGCACGATACGAAATCCGCGGCTATCCAGCGGCAGTGTACGTGCCTGTTGTGGCTGGTATTCGGGCAACGCCCAGAGGCCCTTGCGGTCATGGCGGGCTTCGTTCTCGATAGCCTGATAACAACGCACCCCCCAGGTGTTGGGTGGCACCACCAGCGTGGTGGCCAGTCCCTGTTGCAGCAGGGAAACGGCGACATTCCCGCCATCTTCCAGAAAGGCATGTGCCAGCAGACGGCCATAGTGATCATGGTCCTGCTGGCCGTACTGCAACAGCAGGGTGCGGTTTTGGGTGTCGAGCAGGTCTTGCAGCGCCGCGCGCGCTGCTTCCGCCAGTGGTTGTACCGGCTTGCCTTTATGGCTCACTTCCGGTGTATTGATGCCGATGAAACGCAGGCGCCGCCCGTCTTTCAGCTTCACGGTATCGCCGTCATAGACATAGACGACCTGTGCGTGTTCAGTACTGTTTGTTGCAGCACAGGCCCCTGCCAGCAGCGGCTGGGGGTGCCCGGCCAGTAGCCAGAATGCAAAAGGGGCGACCATCGCGGCCGCCCCTTTGCTGGATATTGCAACAAACATTTCTGGCGTGATCAGTTCCCGTAACGCTTGCGGAACTTGTCGACGCGGCCACCGGTATCAACCATCTTCTGCTTGCCGGTATAGAAGGGGTGGCACTGTGAGCACACTTCAATCGCCAGGTCCTTGCCAACGGTCGAACGCGTTTCGAAGCTCGAGCCACAACTGCAGGTAACTTTTATGGTGTCGTATGCTGGATGTGTGTCAGGTTTCATAACTGCCTCTAATAAATCGGTTTCCGCATTCACAGGCAGCAAGACTGCTACCGTGAAAAGGTCGGGAATCATACGTTATTCGTCAGAAGGCGGCAAGCTAGCGGGTACACGGCCCTGAAATTGCAGGATTTCCGCCGTAGCAGGGTCAGTGGCGTTGGGGCGTTCCCCGGATTGCAGGCGCTGCAGATTATGCAGCAGACCGTGTTCACTGATAATGTTCTCCCATAACAGCCGGTTGATTTGCAGGCAGGCAGCCATCGGGGTGCTGGCCAGATTGCGGATTTGGTCGAGTTTCCATTGCAGGCAGCGCAGCCGCTGGTGTTTATCTGCCGGTGCTCTCATGATGGCCCTTTCAAGGAGTAACCTTCTTTCTAATTCAAAGGCTTGAGGGTTGTTGCTGGCGAGTTTTGCCCAGGTGTCGAAATCAAACGTCGGGCGGTTGTCGGTTGTTTCCATGCGGCGCTCCGATTTATACCCTGCAATGCACGGTTTGTTGTTGTTTATTCTGAACTGAAACAAGCGTAGCACCACTGTGTATAGCCGCCTATTGGACATCCGACCTAGATTGTTAACTAGCTGACTTTAAAGAAGATAGTGTATTTTTGCCTGTGGATAAGATTGTGGATAAGGGTGTGGGTATGCTAGTGGGTATCCTGGTGGATAACTTGTGGGTGTTCAGTTGGCGGGTACGGTGCGATCCTGGGCCCAGGCGCGTAAATGAGCCATCTTCTCCGCCATGATCCGGGATAGTGGCCTTGTTTGCTCGATTTCGCTGCGAATGTGTCCGGTGTTGATGGCGACCCCTTGTTCGCGGGCCAGGTAGGTGGCGGCCACGATGGACTGCTCGATTTCGGCACCAGTAAAGCCTTCTGTGATTCCCGTCAGTGTCAGGATGTCGAAAGCCACCGGTTTATGCTCACGTTTGCGCAGGTGAATTGCAAAAATCTCGGCGCGGGTGGCGGCATCCGGTAAATCAACAAAAAAGATTTCATCCAGGCGGCCCTTGCGGATTAACTCCGGCGGCAGGTGTTCGATGATGTTTGCCGTCGCCACGATAAAGACCGGTGCAGTACGTTCTGCCATCCAGGTCAGCAAGGTGCCAAGCATGCGCCGCGAGGTGCCGCCGTCATTGTCGCCGGACGCAACTGCCTTTTCGATTTCATCAATCCAGAGCACGCAGGGCGACATGGCCTCGGCCGTCTGCAGCGCCTCACGCAGGTTGCGTTCGGTTTCGCCGTGAAACTTGTTGTAGAGCGTACCGAAATCAAAGCGCAGCAAGGGAATAGACCACATGCCGGCAACGGCCTTGGCTGCCAGGCTTTTTCCGCCACCCTGGACGCCGACCAGTAAGATTCCCCGGGGCGGGTCCAGCGTCTTGTCCGGTTCAAGGAAGACGCTGCGACGCAGTTTGATCCAGCGTTTCAGGTTTTTCAGTCCACCGACCGTGGCAAAGTCGCCGGTATCGAACTCACAGGACAGGGCACCGCTGCTGTCAAGCAATTGATAGCGTGCCTGTGTAATACGTTCCAGGTCGTCATTGTTAATGATGCCGTCATCATTGATGATGCGACGAATAATGCGCCGTGCATCGGTCGCTGTCAGGCCGCGCAGCTGGCTGAGAATAATGTCCAGGGTACGCTGGTTGGTTTTGACCTTGTTGCCGTTATGCACGTCTGACCAGTGGCCGGCCTCTTCCCGAATAATGGCTTCCAGTCGTTTGCTGTCGGGCAGTGACAGGGAAAAATGTGCGCTGAAGCCGGCCAGTTCCTGTGGTAATTCCAGTTCATGGCTGACCAGTACCAGCGTGTGCCCCAGAGTGGCATATTCCAGTGCGATTTCTTTCAGCAACCGGACGTTGTAGGCATCCCCAAGATAGGGATGAAAATCCATCAACAGGTAGATGCCCGGTGTCCCGGTTGCCTTGATCTGGCCTAAAGCCTGCTTTGGTTCGCTGGCATGCCGTTGTGGCACGGCATCGTAGTCGATGCGTTGCAGTCCAGTGGTGGCTGACCATGCCATTACCGGTATTGCTAGTGAGATGGCGAGCCCGGCAAACAGTTGGACAACCCGCTTTTCATCCCGTGTCTCGATAGTGATTAACGGTACGCGGGAGCGGAGCAACAATTCGAGGTCGTGTGTATCGTCCATAATTTTACTTGCCAGATAGTTTGCCGGCTTTAGTCATTATTCCCGGGAAAGCCCTTTATGCGGTCCAGTCTGATTTCGAGTTCCACGCCGTGCTCAGTGCTTACAATCATGAACTCTTCGCGGTTACGGGTCAGCAGATCAGTGGGGGTGACGGATTCAATGTGACCGGTTCCATCCGCGTCGCACCAGCTCAGTCTGAGCTTTCTGTGCTGCAGGATAGCCAGTTCATATTGACTATGCAGATCGCAGTCGATTGGTGTGTAGTCAGTCATCGTCGCGCCGGGTGGTCAGAGAATCTACAGCATCATCCGGTCCTGTTTCCAGATGAAACTCGATGGGTCGGCAACAGACCGGGCAATCCTCTATATAGTCCTGGTTGCCAGCGGACGTGTCGACGTCGGCTGCAAAGGATTCACCGCAATAGGGGCAGTCAACGGTTTTCAGCATGTCTTGGTGATTCCAGCATCCACAACTGTAATAACTCATTCAGATAACGCTGGCCCTTTACCGTTGCCTTGATGACGTCTTTATCCGCTGCCAGTAATTCATTCTCAATGGCCCTTTGCACCTGTCTTTCGATCAGGGCAAAGGGCAGGCTGGTCGCTGCCGTAAACGCAGATTCAGTAAAGCCACTGTCAAGACGCAGGCTGTTCATGGCAAACTCCAGCATGACATCATCTGCCGACAGTTTAGTGCTTGTACCGATGCGGGCTTTACTGTGGGCCGCGTCGAGATAGGTGCGCGGCTGCTTTACTTTGGATGTGCGGGTGATGGTCTGCGTGGCCGCATTGCTGATCTTGGCGTGGGCGCCGGCACCAATACCCAGGTAATCACCAAATTGCCAGTAGTTCAAATTGTGCCGGCACTGCCTGCCCTCTTGCGCATAGGCCGATACCTCGTAGCGGTGATAACCCGCATCGCTTAGCAGCGAATGTCCCGCCGTCTGCATCTTCCAGAGGGCCTCATCATCCGGCCGGACCGGCGGGTGTCGGTAGAACCAGGTGTTGGGCTCGATGGTGAGTTCGTACCAGGACAGGTGTGTCGGGTGCAGGTCCATGGCGGTACGCAGATCCAGCAAGGCCTGCGCGGTAGTCTGTGCCGGCAAGCCGAACATCAGGTCCAGATTGATATTTTCAAAACCGGCGCGGTGCGCCGACTCGGTTGCCGCGAGGGCCTCACTGCCGTCATGGATGCGGCCGATAGCCGTAAGCTGATCGTCCTGGAAACTTTGTACACCCATTGAAAGCCGGTTGATGCCGGCTTCCCTGAACCCGGAGAAACGTGCCTGGTCGACGGTGCCCGGGTTTGCTTCAAGGGTAATCTCGGCGCCTGGTTTCAGTGGAATGCGCGCGCGGATCTCACTGAGCAGTCGTTCAATGCCGTGTGCTGAAAACAGGCTCGGTGTTCCACCACCGATGAACAGGGATTCGACCGGGCGCCCCCAGACAGCAGGCAGGTCCTGTTCCAGGTCGGCAAGCAGTGCCTTGATGTAACGGTCTTCAGGAATGTCGTCGAGGGCTTCATGCGAATTGAAGTCGCAGTAGGGACATTTGCGTACACACCAGGGGATGTGAACGTAAAGCGAGAGTGGCGGAGTGGCAGTGAAGTTGAACATGTCGCTGTGAATGCTGGATCTGCCGGACTGGTGCGCAAAGGATATTGTTAGCTGTATTGTTCCAGCGCAGCAAGCAGTTGTCGCAACGCCTGTCCACGATGACTGAGGGCATTTTTAACATCTGCTGGCAGCTCGGCAGATGAGCAGTCATGTGTCGGTACATAAAACACCGGGTCATAGCCGAAGCCGTTGTCACCTTGTGCTGCAAGCAGGATGCGGCCTTCCCAGGTGCCCTGGCAGATTAGCGGTGTCGGGTCGCTGGCGTGTCGCATGAAGACCATCAGGCATTGAAAGCGTGCGCTGCGTTGTACTTCAGGTACGCCATCGATTTCAGTCAGCAATTTTTCCAGGTTCGCCTGGTCAGAGGCGCCTTCACCGGCAAAACGGGCCGAGTAAATACCGGGTGCACCGTTCAGGGCGTCCACTTCAATGCCTGAATCATCCGCGATTGCCGGCAGGCCTGTGTGCTGTGCGGCATTGCGGGCCTTGAGGATGGCATTTTCGACAAATGTCAGGCCGGTCTCTTCAGCATCAACGACGCCGAATTCACTCTGTGGTTGCACGTGCAGATCCAGTGTGGCGAGCAATTGATTGATTTCGCGCACCTTCCCCGGGTTGCTGCTGGCAAGGACTATTACTTTCAATGCCGTGTTACTCCTCAGCAAGTGCTTGCTGCTGGCTGGCAAGCAGCTCTGAAATACCTTTTTTTGCCAGTGCCAGCATGTCGTTCAGCTCATCCTGGCTGAAAGGATGGCCCTCGGCCGTGCCCTGTACCTCGATGAAATCACCGGCATCACTCATCACCACGTTCATATCGGTTTCTGCATTGCAGTCTTCCGGGTAATCCAGGTCCAGTACCGGTGTACCTTTATAGATGCCCACGGATACCGAGGCAACGCGCCCTGTTAGCGGGTTATTGTCGATGGACTTGTTATCAAGCAGTGTCTGGATGGCGTCGGCCAGGGCAACATAACCACCGGTAATGCTGGCCGTGCGCGTGCCACCGTCGGCCTGAATCACGTCGCAGTCAATCGTTATCGAGCGTTCCCCCAGCAGCTTCATGTCCATAACAGCACGCAGTGAACGACCGATGAGACGCTGGATTTCCATGGTGCGGCCACCCTGCTTGCCGCGTGCGGCCTCGCGTCCCATGCGGCTGTTGGTGGATCGCGGCAGCATCCCGTATTCAGCCGTTACCCAGCCCTGTCCCTTGCCTCGAAGAAAACCGGGTACCCGTTCCTCGACGGTGGCGTTACACAAGACACGGGTGTCTCCAAATTCAACGAGCACAGAGCCTTCGGCATGTTTGGTGTAATTGCGGGTAATGCGGACATGTCGCATTTCGTCCGGGTCACGATGACTGGGTCGCATAGTACAGTTCCTTGCTGATGAAGTGAGCCGCGGATTATAACGTGTTCGTAATGACGCAAGACAGTTAAACGCGCGTATCTGTGTTATTTCAGTGACTGGCCTGCTATAAGAAGGCTGCGGAGAGGGCAGGCGATTATTCCGGGTGTTATATGACTGATGAATCAAGGGTCGTGGCAGGTGGCTTGCTGGTATCGCTGGCGGCCTTTGTCATTGTGGTCGCGGGTATGAAACTGGCAGCACCATTGCTGGTGCCCTTTCTGCTGGCGGTGTTTATCGCTATCCTGATCGCGGCACCCTTTAACTGGTTGCAGTGCAAGGGGCTGCCCGCCGGCATTGCCTTGCTGGTTGTGCTCAGTGCCCTGGTTTTCATGGCCATGCTGCTTGGGTCATTGATCGGTTCATCGGTACAGGATTTTACCAGTACTTTTCCGGTTTATGAGGTGCGCCTGAAAGAAATAAGCGGTGAGTTTGTTCGCTGGCTGGATGGTCTTGGAATACACACCAGCAGTGACATGCTGTCGAGTTATGCCGATCCGGGCAAGGCGATGAAAATGGCGGCTAATATTATTGGCAGCATGGGAAGTACATTGGCCAACAGTTTCCTGATCCTGGTGACGGTGGTGTTTATTATGCTGGAGGCCGCCAGTTTTCCCGACAAGTGGCGTGCTGCCCATGAAGATGCAGAGACATCACTGGCGGGATTCAGTACGGCAGTAAAAACGATTAATCAGTACATGGGTATAAAGATGCTCACCAGTGGCGCAACCGGTGTGGCGGTCGTCATCCTGATACGGTTAATTGGTGTCGATTACCCCATCCTCTGGGGTGTGCTGGCGTTTCTGCTGAATTTTATACCAAATATTGGCTCCATTATCGCTGCGGTCCCCGCTGTGTTGCTGGCGCTGGTGCAGCTCGGTGTGGGAGCGGCGCTGGCTGCTGCGGGCGGTTTCCTGCTGATCAATATCGTGATTGGAACCTTTCTGGAACCACGCTACATGGGCAAGGGTCTCGGGCTTTCCACGCTGGTGGTGTTTCTGTCACTGATTTTCTGGGGCTGGGTGCTGGGCCCGGTTGGTATGTTGCTGTCGGTACCGTTGACTATGGCCATAAAGATTGCACTGGACAGTCAACCGAATACACACTGGATGGCCATCATGCTGGGGCAGAAGATCGAGCCCGTGGTGCTGGCAGCGACTGACGGGGCGGTGGATGACGAATCAGCCTGAGTCCAGGTGCCTGTCTGTTAAAGGCGATCCAGAAGGCTTACCATGTCGGCCTTTATTCCGACAAACACATCGCGGATGACACCATGATACGCAGCATGACGGCCTTTGCACGCCAGGAGCTGGATACCGAAACGGGTGCGCTGGCCTGGGAAATTCGCTCCCTGAATCATCGCTACCTGGAACTGGGAGTACGCCTGCCGGAAGAACTGCGTGCCATGGAGACAGCGGTACGTGAACGGGTGGGCACACGCCTTGGGCGGGGCAAGGTGGAATGCTCATGCCGCTACCGGCCAGCCGCAGGCGCTGCCGCACCGGTTGATATCGATCCTGAGTATCTGCTGCGTTTACTGGCTGCCTGTGAAGACGTAGCTGCCAGGGTGCCGCACTCTGACCCCCTGAACCCGATTGAAGTGCTGCGCTGGCCCGGTGTGGTTCGAGAGCAGTCTGTTGATACAGCGCCGTTAATGAAAGATGCGCTGGCACTACTGGAGCAGACCCTGGATGAGCTGCAGCAGTCCAGGGAGCGCGAGGGAGAACAGATCCAGCAGTTGTTGTTGCAGCGCTGTGATGCCATGAGTGAACTGGTGCAACAGGCGCGCAGCTGTCTACCGGAGATACAGGCAGGATTAAGGGAAAAACTGGAACTACGGCTGGCCGAGCTGGAGACAATAGCCGATCCAGGGCGGCTGGAACAGGAGCTGGTCATACAAGTCCAGAAATGTGATGTGGATGAGGAAATGGACCGACTGCAGGGCCATATTGATGAAGTTCGCCGGGTACTGGGACGTGACGAACCGGTCGGGCGCCGTCTGGATTTCCTGATGCAGGAACTGAACCGCGAGGCGAATACACTGGGATCAAAGTCGGTTGCAGCCGTCACGACGACTATCTCGGTCGAGCTCAAGGTCCTGATCGAGCAGATGCGCGAGCAGGTACAAAACACGGAGTAGCCTGGTGGCCCCTTACGGGCGTGGACATGCAATGATGAACAAGGCAAACGCAGACACTGGCACACTCTATATCATTTCCGCACCCTCCGGTGCCGGTAAATCCAGCCTGCTACGTGTTTTACTGGAATCCATGGCGGGCAGTCTTGCCCTGTCCGTGTCGCACACCACGCGCGCGCCGCGTCCCGGTGAAGTGGATGGCGAGGATTACCATTTTATCGATGCAGCCAGCTTCAGGGAGATGGTGGACCAGGACGCATTTCTTGAGCATGCCCGGGTGTTTGATAATTTCTACGGGACATCAAGGCAGGGTGTGATCGATCAGCTGGATACCGGCCTTGATGTCATCCTTGAGATTGACTGGCAGGGTGCCCGCCTGATACGCGAACAGCTGCCGGCCGCGGTCAGCATTTTTATTTTGCCGCCTTCCTGCGAAGCGCTGCAGCAACGCTTGCAGGATCGCGGTCAGGATGACGAGGTGGTGATCGCACGCCGCATGCGCGATGCAGTCAGCGAAATGTCGCATTACGATGAGTACGATTACCTTGTAATCAACGATGTATTCCAGGCAGCAGGGGATGAATTGGCGGCGATCATGCTCAGCCATCGCCTGCGTCTGCCGGCACAGCGCCGACGGCATGCCGGATTGCTGGCCGGTTTGCTGGCATCCGGGTCATGATTCGGGTACACTCGCGTGCCCATTTAGTCAGTATTTTCAGGTTTTTCGGAGAGTTACATGGCACGCGTTACTGTAGAAGATTGCCTCGACAAGGTTGATAACCGCTTTCAGCTGGTGCTGGTCGCAACCAAGCGTGCCCGGCAGCTCGCCAATGGTGTGCAGCCGCTGGTTGAATGGGAAAATGATAAACCCACCATCGTTGCCCTGCGCGAGATCGCCGAAGGCCTCGTGGGACCCTCCATCCTGGATGAGCCGATTCATTCCGTGTTTGAAGAAGATGAGGAAGAAGCTCAGGAAGAGGCCGTGAATGCCTCAGGCGAGGAAACTGCACCCAAGGAGGAAGCTGAAGCTGCACCCCAGGAGGAAGCTGAAGCTGCACCCCAGGAGGAAGCTGAAGCTGCACCCCAGGAGGAAGCTGAAGCCGCACCCCAGGAGGAAGCTGAAGCTGCACCCCAGGAGGAAGCTGCACACCAGGAGGAAGCTGCACACCAGGAGGAAGCTGCACCCCAAGAGGCGGCTGCACCCCCCGCAGCAGACGATACCCCTCCGGCAGCAGGCAGTTGATACCGGGGTAATCCCGTCCACGTCACGTGGCAGTGGCCATCCGGCCACAAACATCCTGAATATTCCACCGCCACGATCGCGTGATCGTCCGGGCGTGCGCTTGCCTGAGGGCTGCAAATATTTTTCGGGCTCACGGGCTGGCATTGATTTATTATTAATGCCAGTGCTACCGGCATACACCGCATAACCAGGGTTTCATGGCAAGCAGACCGGATTTAAACGCAGCAGATGAATCGCGATTCCTGATCAGCGATCTGTGCAGGATGCTGGACTCCTACCTGGATGAGGACCAGGTGCAGGAGGTCTATCGTGCCTATTTATTTGGCGCGGAAGCGCACGAAGGACAACACCGGCTGTCCGGCGAGCCTTACATATACCATCCCATTGCCGCGGCGCGCATTCTTGCGGAACTGCGTCTCGATCACAAATCGATTGTTGCGGCGATTCTGCACGACGTGATTGAGGATACCCCGACTGCCAAGGAACAGATTGAAACCGAATTTGGTGCTGATGTAGCCGAGCTGGTGGACGGGGTCAGCAAGTTAACGCAGATCAAGTTCGAGAGCCATGCCGAGGCGCAGGCTGAAAATTTCCGCAAGATGATCCTTGCCATGGTGCGTGATATTCGTGTCATTCTGGTGAAGCTGGCGGACCGCCTGCACAATATGCGCACGCTGGGCGTGATGCGTCCCGACAAGCGCCGCCGCATTGCCCGCGAGACCCTGGATATCTATGCACCGATTGCCAATCGCCTCGGTATCAATGCACTGCGCGTGGAACTGGAAGACCTGGGCTTTGCCGCACTCTACCCGCTACGCTACAAGGTCCTGGAAAAAGCGGTACTTGAAGCGCGGGGTCACCGCAAGGAAGTACTGATCAAGATAGAGACGGCCATCAAGCGCCGCATACAACAGGAGAATCTGTCCGCGCGAGTGCTCAGCCGGGAGAAGCACCTCTACAGTCTTTACCGCAAGATTCGTGATAAAACCCTGTCCTTTGAAGAAATCTATGATGTCTATGCATTTCGCATCATTGTCGAGGATGTTGATGCCTGTTACCGGGCCCTCGGCATCATGCATAATCTGTACAAACCGGTCCCGGGAAAGTTCAAGGATTATATTGCCATTCCCAAGGGCAATGGTTACCAGTCCCTGCACAGTATTCTGTTTGGCCCCTATAGTGTGCCAATAGAGGTACAGATTCGCACCGAGGATATGAACAAGGTGGCCGAATCGGGTGTGGCGGCTCACTGGGTGTACAAATCCAGCGAGGAAAATATTGACCAGATGCACGCCGGTGCACGCGAGTGGATGCGCGAGCTACTGGAGATGCAGACCCGCGCCGGCGACTCGCTGGAGTTTCTCGAGAACGTCAAGATTGACCTGTTTCCGGATGCTGTTTACGTGTTCACGCCCGCGGGCGAGATTATGAAGCTGCCGTATGGGTCGACGGTGATTGATTTTGCCTATGCCGTACACACCGATGTTGGCAATACCTGTATAGAGGCGAAGGTTGACCGGCAGGTGGTGCCTTTGCGTACTGTATTACGTAACGGGCAGACGGTTGAGATCGTGACAGCTGTCGGGGTACACCCGAGTCCTGCCTGGCTGAGTTTTGTGGTATCGGCCAAGGCGCGCTCCAATATTCGCCATTTTCAGAAGAAACTGAAACGGGAAGAGGCCATCGAGCTGGGGCACCGCATGCTGGATCGCGCATTGGGTGTTTTTGAGGTCACTGCAGAGGGCATTTCAGGGAAACGTCTGCGGACATTGTTGAAAGACTATCAGCTGGAAACGGTCGATGACCTGCTGGTTGAGGTGGGTATGGGAAGACGGCCTTCGGTACTTGTGGCACGTGCCCTGGTGCCGGTTGAAGATGCCGATTCAAAGGATAACGATAAAACCATGCGGCCGCTTGTAATCAGGGGTACCGAGGGCATGGTCACCCGTTTTTCGAAGTGCTGTCGTCCGATACCGGGTGACTCGGTCATCGGCATTATTACTGGCGGACGCGGCCTGATGATTCATGCCCAGAGCTGCAGAAACATATCCGACGGGAAACACCCGCCGGAGAACTACCTTGATGTGCAATGGGAGCCGGGTATTGATGAAGAGTTTCCTGTTGAGGTCAGCGTGATCGTCGAGGACCGCCGGGGCGTACTGGCGACTGTTGCAACCGTCATTGGTGATGCGGATTCCAATATTGAAAATGTCGGTATTGAAGAGCGTGACGGACTGACTAACAATCTGCTGTTCACGATAACCGTACACAATCGTCGGCACCTGGCGCGCGTCATGCGACGGGTACGCAATATTCCCTCGGTGATCAAGATTACGCGGACCAGGGGCTGAGTTTGCTTGCTGTTACCAGTTTTTTTTCATGACAAGGATTCATTATGACACGTAAAACCATTCAGACTGACCACGCACCACAGGCAATAGGGACCTATTCGCAAGCCGTTCGTACCGGCAACACTGTCTATATTTCAGGGCAGATTCCACTGGTCCCTGAAACCATGGAACTGGTTGGTGGTGATATGGACGCACAGATCAGACGCGTATTTGATAACCTTGCCGCCGTTGCGGAGGCTGCCGGTGGCTCACTGGCCGATGTCGTTAAATTGAATGTTTTTCTTCCCGATCTCGGGCACTTTGCCCTGGTGAATGAAATCATGGCTGAATACTTCCGTGAGCCATATCCGGCTCGTGCTGCTGTCGGTGTCGCGGCATTACCCAAAGGTGCGCAGGTGGAGATGGATGCCGTCATGGAGCTGGGTAGCAGCTAGAGTGGTGCACGTTACCCGTTACACCACACGCGGCTGATTCTTGAGTGATACACCCGACAATCTAGACACACTGCCGGTAACCGTTCTCAAGGGCGTTGGCCCGGCTATCGCAAAGCGACTGCAGCGACTGAATATACGCACGGTTCAGGATGTACTGTTTCATCTGCCGGCTCGCTATGAGGACCGTACCCGCATCACCCCCATGGGGGCAGTACAGGCCGGTCAGCTGGTCGTGGTGCAGGGGGAGGTCGAGCTCGCGGAAGTCCGCTTTGGGCGACGACGCAGTTTGCTGGTACGTATCAGTGATGGCACCGGGTCCCTGACGCTGCGTTTTTTCCATTTCAATGCCAGCCAGCAGGCCGGTTTTAAACGCGGCAAGGGTATCCGTTGTTATGGCGAAGCCCGTGGTGGTCCTGCTTCCCTGGAGTTGATTCACCCTGAATATACCTTGATGTCGGTTGATGAGTCGATTGAGATGGAGGACCGGCTCACCCCCGTTTACCCGGCGACCGAGGGTGTCCACCAGCTAAGCTTGCGGGCGCTGACGGAACAGGCATTGCACTACCTGGGTGAACAGGATGGTGAGAAACTTGCCGGGCTTGTCGACTGGTTGCCGGCCGGTCTGGTGCAGTCATTCAAGCTGACATCACTGCCGGCTGCGTTACGTTATGTGCATCGCCCGCCCACCAGTGCCTCGGTTGAATTGTTAACCTCCGGCAAGCACCCGGCCCAGCAACGCCTGGCATTCGAGGAATTACTGGCGCATCACCTGAGTCTGAGACGTGTACGCCAGCGTGCGCAGTACCTGGCTGCGCCGGCCTTTAGCGGCAGGCAGGTTCTTGTAGATCAGTTTGTTAATGCCCTGCCGTTTACCTTGACCGGTGCGCAACACCGTGTGATCGGTGAAATTCAACAGGACCTTTCCTGCGCACACCCGATGGCCCGCCTGGTACAGGGCGATGTCGGTTCCGGCAAGACGGTGGTGGCTGCGAGTGCGGTATTAATGGCAGTTCAGGCCGGTTACCAGGTTGCCCTGATGGCACCCACGGAATTACTGGCGGAACAACATTTTCGCAGTTTCAGCGAATGGTTGTCGCCGCTGGATATCCGTGTTGTCTGGCACGCGGGCAAATCAAAAGGCAGTACGCGGCGTGCTGCACTGCAAGCCATCAGCAGTGGTGCGGGTGCAGTGGCTGTCGGTACGCATGCACTGTTCCAGGAAGAGGTCGAGTTTTTCAGGCTGGGACTGGTGATTATTGATGAACAGCATCGCTTTGGTGTGCATCAGCGGCTGGCCTTGCGTGACAAGGGACGGGCGGGCGTGCAGCGGCCACACCAGCTGGTCATGACGGCAACACCGATACCGCGCACCCTGGCCATGACAGTGTACGCCGACCTGGATACCTCGGTGATTGACGAGCTGCCGCCTGGACGACAGCCGGTCAAGACGGTTGCGATCAGTCAGGAGAGACGTGAGGACGTGATTCAGTCAGTGCGCAAGGCCTGTGCTTCCGGGCAACAGACTTACTGGGTGTGTACCCTGATTGAAGAATCTGATGTATTGCAATGCCAGGCCGCCGAGAAAACAGCAGAATTGCTGGCCGAATGCCTGCCGGAGTTGCGCGTCGGTCTGGTGCATGGTCGTCAGGCATCGGCACAAAAGGAGGCGCTGATGGCTGCCTTCAAGGCGGGATCGCTGGATCTGCTGGTTGCGACGACGGTCATTGAAGTCGGTGTGGATGTCCCGAATGCCTCATTAATGATTATAGAAAACCCTGAACGTCTGGGTCTGGCGCAATTGCACCAGTTACGCGGGCGCGTCGGTCGTGGCAGCCGGCAGAGCAGTTGTGTGCTGTTATACCAGCCACCGCTCTCGGAGTCGGCACGCGAGCGCCTGGCAGTGTTGCGGGAGAGCACGGACGGTTTTGAAATTGCACGCCGTGACATGGAACTGCGCGGTCCCGGTGAAGTGCTGGGAACCCGCCAGACCGGTGAGATGCAATTTCATATTGCCGACCTGTTGCGTGACGAGTCATTGCTGGTTTCCGTGGACGCGGCGGCCGGGCAGCTCCTGGAGCTGGCCCCGGACCATGTGTCACCCTTGATCCGCCGCTGGCTGGGTGAGGCGGTGGATTACGGGGAGGTTTGATGTCCGAACCCACTATAAATCACCTCCCCGCAGGAGCGCATCGCATGCGCGCGTTATACGGTAAAACAAATCGCGCATGCGATGCGTTCCTACAGAAACCGGGGCTTATTCATGCGATAATCCCGTCCCCGCTGGAGCCCGATGATAATTTGCCTTGAAAACAGTCACTCCAAACTGCCGCTGGAAACCAGGCCAGTACTTTCTGCGTCGCAGTATCCCGCGGGGCCTGTCCTGCTGGCTGCTTGATACCGCTTCATTGACACTGCGCCTGCAGCGGCTTTGCCCGGGGAAATTCCAGGTGCGTGTGTTGTCGCAGGTCCGGGGAACCCCGGGTATTGATGAAGCACAGGTGCTGGGTATTAAACCGGGTAAGCTGGCGATAATCCGGCAGGTGCACCTGTTGTGTGACGGTCAGCCCTGGGTTTATGCACGTACCGTCATCCCCGTCACATCGCTGCGTGGAAAATTGCAGCGCCTTGCACACCTGGGTACGCGCCCGCTGGGTGGTATGTTGTTTGCCGATCCGGGCATGCAGCGCGGTCGTGTCGAGTTGGCACGGATCAGCCGGGGACAGCCCGTTTACAAGGCGGCCACCTGTCATCTTCGTCATCGGCCCGTGGAGATCTGGGGACGGCGGTCGGTATTCAGGCTCTTCAACAGGCCGCTGCTGGTGAGTGAGGTATTCTTGCCGGATTTTCCTGCTGAGAGCCCACCAGCACCACGCTGGGTAAGCTCCAGAACGAATCTATGATCGCCTTCGCCGGGAACAAGCCATGATTAGTGTAAAACCAGCCCCATGACGTCCTCAAGAACAGCTCGCCTGCTTGATTACGCCCGCCTGATGCGGCTGGACAAGCCGATTGGCATCTTTTTGTTGCTGTGGCCGACGCTCTGGGCATTGCTGATAGCCAGTGAAGGTCAACCGGATTACAAGGTTCTGGTGATATTTGTGCTGGGTGTCATCCTGATGCGTTCAGCGGGTTGTGTCATTAATGACTACGCAGATCGCGACATTGATTGTCATGTCTCGCGTACCCAGAACAGGCCGCTGACATCCGGACGTGTCAGTACCAGGGAAGCAAAAATACTGTTCCTGGTATTGTGCCTGGCCGCCTTTGTGCTGGTTTTGCAGCTGAATAGGCTGACGCTCCTGTTATCCATTGCCGGTGTGTTGCTGGCGGCCATTTATCCGTTCATGAAGCGCGTCACTCACTTGCCGCAGGTCGTCCTGGGTGCGGCGTTTGGCTGGTCGGTGCCGATGGCGTTTGCGGCGCAGACCGGTACGGTGCCACAAATTGCCTGGCTAATGTTCCTGGCAACATTACTCTGGGCGACTGCCTACGATACCATGTATGCCATGGTTGACAGCGAAGACGATCTCGCGCTGGGGATCAAGTCAACAGCGATCCTGTTCGGTGATTCCGATCGCCAGATCATTGGCATCATTCAGATCATGGTATTGCTGTGCCTGTTGATGATTGGCCACCAGGCAGAACTGGGGGCCATCTACTACAGTTGTGTACTGCTGGCTGGTGTCCTGTTTGCCTATCAGCAGTATCTGATTCGCTTTCGCACCCGTGAGGGCTGTTTCCAGGCGTTTCTGAATAACAACTGGGTTGGTGCGGTGATCTTTTTGGGGATCCTGTTCGATTATATGTTTACCTGAATTCGCGCATGCGATGCGCTCCTGCAACACATCAAATAGCGTTTCCGGCTTAACCTGCACGTGCGATCACCCATACTTCCACCTGTTTGGCGCCGGCCTGTTTTAACACCCGTGCCAGTTCGTTACTGGTATGGCCGGTCGTCATGACGTCATCAATGATGGCGATATGCCCGGCAACCTGTCGGCGCTGCACGGAAAAGGCATTACGCAAATTCAGGCGGCGCGCATTGGGTGACAGCAGGGATTGTGGCTGGGTGTCTCTGTTACGTTTACACAGCCGGTGATCGGTGCGGATGCCCAGTTCACGGCCGACGCGTCGTGCCAGCTCGGTGGCCTGGTTAAAACCACGTTCACGCAGACGCCTCTGGTGTAGCGGTACCGGGACGAGCAGCGAGGGTAAGGGCGCTGCACGTGTTGTCAGCCGCGCTGACATGAGTGCAGATAACAGCGGGATGATTGCCAGCTCGTTGGCGTACTTCACTTGTTTGATCAGGTAATCAACGGGTGGCTGGTAGTGGAACAGTGCTGTCGTCGTATCAAAGGCGGGTGGCCGTTGCTGGCAGTGACCGCAGCGGCTGTCTTCTGCATACGCAGGCAGGGGGGTGCTGCACTGTTTACAGGCGTTCCTGATCCAGGGTGACTCGGCCAGACACCGTGGGCACAGCTTGAGTGCGGTGCCCGTAGCGACACCGCATAGCCGGCACTGTGACGGGAAGAGTAGTGAGGGTAGCCAGCGCATGTACTTGTAAACCATATAAGTCCTTTCCGGTTGACAGGGAAATTGATCCGTCCCATAGTTCACAGACTATGAGTAATCAATCAGCCTGTCTGTCGGAGAAACCTGAAATTGCTGTACGCCATGACTGGTCGCGTGATGAGGTCAGGGCTGTTTTTGAACAGCCTTTCAATAATTTGTTGTTTCGGGCGCAGCAGTTGCATCGGCAATATTTTGATCCGAATGCGGTGCAGGTCAGTACGCTGCTGAGCATCAAGACCGGCGGCTGCCCGGAAGACTGTAACTACTGCCCCCAAAGTGTGCATTACGACACCGGTCTTGAGCCCGAACGCCTGATGGAACTCGAAGCCGTGGTGCTGGCGGCAAGGCGTGCCAGGCAGGCGGGCGCGACACGTTTCTGCATGGGAGCCGCGTGGCGCAACCCCAAGGGCAAGAATTTTGAGCGGGTACTCGAGATGGTGAGCCGGGTGCAGGCCGAGGGGCTGGAGACCTGCGCTACCCTGGGTATGCTGGACGCGCAGCAGGCGCTGGCGTTGAAAGAAGCCGGGCTGGACTACTATAACCATAACCTGGATACCTCCCCGGAATTTTACGGCGACATTATTACCACACGCACCTACGATGACCGGCTGGATACCCTG
>Ga0316194_10000996_pt1 | contig 19321 bp, 14 predicted proteins | sample CroRivsedime1_MG_FD_204936 | JGI IMG/M metagenome (GOLD analysis project Ga0316194, IMG submission 204936) | Coastal sediment microbial communities from Maine, United States - Cross River sediment 1 | ecosystem: Environmental > Aquatic > Marine > Coastal > Sediment | place: USA: Maine...
TTCAGCATGATCCGTGACGGGGACCGCGTGCTGCTCGGTCTGTCCGGCGGCAAGGATTCGTTGTCACTGCTGCATATACTCCATTACCTGCAGCAGCGTGCCCCCGTTAAATTCGAGCTGGCCGCGATGACGGTGGATCCGCTGGCCGGTGACTTTGATCCGTCACCAATGATCCCCTATCTGGCAGGCCTGGGTGTTGAGTACCACTATGTGCGCAAGCACATCATGGACATGGCGCAGGCGCACATGGGCAGAAAATCCTATTGCAGTTTCTGCTCGCGCCTGAAGCGCGGCTTCATGTACCAGACGGCGCGTGACAACGGTTTCAACGTGATCGCACTGGCGCAGCACCTGGATGATCTGGCGGAGAGTTTCCTGATGTCGGCGTTTCACGGTGGCCGGCTCCAGACCATGAAGGCGCATTATGTAAATGATGCCGGTGATCTGCGCATCATCCGGCCGCTGGTCTATGTGCGCGAGCGGCAGACGCAGGACTTTGCGTGCGCTAATGGCCTGCCGGTGATTGCCGACTCCTGTCCGGCCTGTTTCTCCATGCCGACGCAGCGGCAGCACATGAAGACCTTGCTGGCCGCCGAGGAGCAGCAAAACAGGCTGCTGTTCAAGTCACTGCTGACCACGCTCAGGCCGCTCATGAGCGCTGGCCTTCCCAAGGTGCCGGCAGAATAATAATTACCGAAGTATCACGGCATGCTGAATAAATTAATAATAATCAATTAGATAAAATATTTCGCTTGCTGCGCAGTGCGACTGCAGATTTTATGAAAAATGACTCAAGGCTATTACAATAGCCGCACATAATTTCAGTCCTCTATTCATGAAAATCCAAGTCAGCGAGCTTATCGTCAGATACCTGGAGAAGCTGGGTATCAAATACATCTTTGGCATGCCCGGCGCCCATATTCTGCCCGTATACGACAGCCTCTATAACTCCGGGGTCAAGACTGTGCTTGCCAAGCATGAGCAGGGCGCGGCGTTTATGGCGTGCGGTTATGCGCGCGCCTCGGGCAAACTCTCTGCCTGCATCACGACGGCGGGACCGGGTGCAACCAACCTGGTCACGGGGATTGCCAGTGCCTATGTGGACAAGCAGCCGATCCTGGTGATTACCGGTGAAACCTCGACGCATATCTTTGGCAAGGGTGGCCTGCAGGAAAGTTCCGGCGAGGGAGGGAGCATCGATCAGGGTATGTTGTTTCAGGGTATCACGCGTTATCACCGGGTGGTGGAGCGCACGGATTATCTGGCCAATGTCCTGAACCAGGCGTCGAAGGTACTGTTCTCGGATGTCCCCGGACCGGTGCTGCTCAGCTTCCCGTTCAACGTCCAGAAAGAACTGGTGGATGAAGATCTGCTCGACCAGGTGATGACGGAGAAGCCGGCACTTGCCGCGGACGGGAACATCCAGTCGATCAATGCCCTGGCGAACATGATCCTGGAGGCGCGCAATCCGGTCATTGTAGCGGGCTATGGCTGTATCAATTCCGGCGCGCAGGCACTGTTGTCCGAGCTGGGTGATTCGCTGAATATCCCGGTCGCCAGCAGTATGAAAGGCAAGGGTGTGATCAGCGAACAGTCGGCATTGTCACTGGGCAGTCTGGGGGTGACATCGACGGGTTATGCCTACCGCTACATTGTTGATAATGCCGATGCCGTTATTTTCCTGGGTGCCGGCTTTAACGAGCGCACCAGTTACCTGTGGGATAAAAGACTTCTTGAAGGCAAGAAGGTGGGGCAGGTTGACAATAACCCGGAACAGATCGGGAAGGTGTTCAAGGCCGACGTGGCGATCACCGCGGATATCAAGTCTGCACTGCAAGGGGTGCTGAATAATCTGGATGCGCGCGGGGTGGAGCGTGCTTCACTGCGCAAGCAGACCGCGGCACATGACCCGGTGGAGATGCGTGATGCCGGCAGCAGCGAGGTCTTCCAGGCCGGCTTTGCACTGGTTGAAAGGTTCTTCAAGCATCTGGAAAGGGTGTTCGAGAAAGACCTCGTCATGTTCGATGACAATATGATCTTCGCACAGAACTTTTTTAACGTGTCCGTGGATAACCGCTTCTACCCCAACTCCGGTATCTCCGCGCTGGGGCACGCCATTCCAGCCGCCATTGGTGCGCGCTTCGCAGCGCACCAGCCGACCATCGCCATCATTGGTGACGGTGGCTTCCAGATGTGCTGCATGGAACTGATGACCGCGGTGAATTACAGCCTGCCGGTTACCGTGGTGATGTTTAACAACTCCACCATGGGGCTGATCAGAAAAAATCAGTACCAGGGATACGGGCAGCGCTTTATCGATTGCGATTTCACCAATCCCGACTATGCCCTGCTGGCAAAGTCGTTCGGTATTGAGTTCCAGCATGTGGAGGCGGAGAGCGACATTGACCGGGTGTTTGCAGAGACGGACTTCGTAAACGGCACCAACCTGATAGAGATCATGCTGGATAAGGAACTCTTCCCGAATTACAACTCGCGGCGTTCGTAGATCCCGCCCCCTGCCATGTCTGCATACGCCTGTCCGGCACTCGCGCGTTGCCTGCAGTTGCACCTTGATGCGGAGGAGGCCGCCGGTTTGCGTGCGCAGCTGCCGCTGGTTGAGGATTATGCAGACTTGCTGTCCCTGTATGACCGGATCATCCCGCTAATGGAGGCCGCGCTCTGGGCATCCGGCCTGGCTCCGGCAGTGGTGGCAGCCATACACGCCCTGTTTGTCGAGATGGAAGGCCATATTGCCGCAACGGGCAATGACCGGCGCCACCGGTTTGTTGTGGTCATCCCGGTGGCGGACCGGCCGCAGCAGTTACGGACGTGTTTGCTCAGCCTGGTGGGGATGGTGCAGGCATTTCGCTACGGGGCCGGCAATGGAGGGACTTCTGCAAGAGTCACGGTGGTGATTGCGGATGACAGCTGTGCAGCCGGGCAGGTCGCAGAAAACCGGAAGATTGCTGCCGAGATCGGGCAGACGGGGCTGGCGACGCTGTATTTTGGCTTGCAGGAACAGCAAGCGCTCCTTGCAGAACTGCCCGATGAAGACCGGCAGTCCCTGCACCATATTATCGGCAAGGCCCCGCAGCAGGCCCGCTGTCACAAGGGTGCCTCCATCATGCGCAATATCAGCTACCTGCTGTTGCACCGGCTGGCGCAGCAGGATGAACGGGTGCTGTTTTTATTTGCGGACAGTGATCAGCAATTCCATAGCAACACCGCTGCCGGCCGTGAGGTGTTTACCACCAATTATTTCTATCACCTGGATCGCATCTTCAGCCGGGGGGGAGTGCAGGTGTTGACCGGCAAGGTGGTGGGGGACCCGCCGGTTTCACCTGCGGTGATGGCCAGCACCCTGCTGGATGACGTGCTGGCCTTTCTCGGCGAGATGGCGGGGCTCGATGCAGGCGCGGCCTGTACGTTTCATCGGGCCGGGACGCACGATGAGGAGGCTGCCTATCATGACATGGCAAGGCTGTTTGGTTTTGCGCATTCCGGTGAGGCCCATCGCTTTCGTTGTAGCCTCCCCGGGGCACATGACCATGCCGCTTGCCTGGCGGAATTTGCGCGCATGCTGGACCACTTTTTTGATGGTGAGCACCCCACGCGGGTAACGCCCTACAGACACACGGCTGTAGAGGCGAGCGTAACACCGGCCCGCACGGTGTATACCGGTAACTATGTGCTGTCACCCGCGGCCCTGAAATATTTTATCCCCTTTGCGGAGCTGGGACTGCGCATGGCAGGGCCGGTACTGGGCCGTCTCATCCAGGCATGCAGTGGCAAGGAATTTGTCTCTGCCAACCTGCCGATGCTGCACCGGCGGACAGTGCCGGAGACGGGCGGGGCGGAGTTCCGTACGGGTGTGGATCGCAGTGCGCCGCTGGCCGATTTGTCGGGTGAATTCGAGCGCCAGTTCTTCGGTGATGTGATGCTGTTCAGCGTGATTGAACTGGTAAAACAGGGGTATCCGAACGTAATGCCGGATGCGGATGTGATTCGCGAGTGCGTGGTCATGACCGAGACAAAACTGTGTGCACAATATGCGGATAACCTGGAGCGCGTGGCGGTACGCCTGGTGGAGCTTGAGGCATTGCTGGCGGCCCCGGAACATTGGTGGCGCAGCAATTCGCAGTGTCATCCCGCATACGCCCTGTTCGATCATTTCGCCGCATCGCTGCGCGCAAATTATTGCGGGGACGCGCTTCCCTGTCGGCTGCTTGCTGATGCGGCGAGTCGCACTGCACGCCGGCAGGCTATTGTCGAGGCCTTGCTGGCCTACAACCTTGACCGGCAGTGCTGGGCACGGGCGCTGCGATTATAACCGGATCAGCCACATCTGCGCTGGCCCGGTAATGCGTCGCCGGGTGCGGCTGTCCCTGATTATCCCTGCAGGCCGTTGCTTTGTATCAGGTGCCACTGCACCAGCTGCGCCGACATGGCCGCGGCAGCTGTGGCCTGCCCGTTGTTGCGGAGCCACTCGATGGCCCAGCGATGACCGAGTGCGCTGGCATTACTGTTGCTCGGCGGCAGATCAATCTGGTGTGTCTGTGCCAGGAACAGGAACAGGGCGCGGGTCAGCGCATGCACGGTGGCAGACAGCCGGTCCGGGTAGTTCCATTCGCACAGGCCACGGGTGGTGTACCGTTCCGGCACGCTGCGGCGCCTGATGGGGCGTGCCGGGACCCGGCCCCAGTTGTTTTCCATGGCCGGGTAGTCCTCACCCTGCCAGATATTGACCTTGATGCGGAACTTGTGCCTGGCCTGTGGCTCATCACAATCAAGCCAGGTGTCTCGTGGTGGCCAGCAGGTGCTCAGGGTGACGGGTGGATGCTGGCCGGGCAGTTGGGGCTGGTGCTGCTGGTCCGTCATGGGATAGATGCGGATCCAGTCGAGCAGGTGCGTGTCGTATCCTGACAGCCGGTCGTGCAGAAAATCGATGACGGTGGGTACGTTGGTTCTGTCGTGAACCGGTACTGCCAGACTGCTCATGTGTATACCTCGCAGGCTGCATGTGAGAGGCAGCGACTTTTATGGTAGCCGCGGTCACAGGATGTTTCAAACCCCGCCACACTGCAGTCGCCTTGCTGCCGGCAGGAAAAATACCTGCGCCAGCTGCAGGCAGCAGCCGTTGACGGGCGGACACTAAACCGGGCATCGGCAGACTAAATGTGTCGCCAGGGATAACAACAGCGGCCTTGCTTCTGTTTACACGAGACGGGCCTGGTGGTTCTATAATGCCTGTTGCTGGAAGACCATGCCTGTTTCCTTTTCCGGGATAGAGCGGCTGGGCTGCACTCGCGTATGGTGGAGGTACAGATTTGTGGGTATCAAGGGTGTAGCTGCCGGGGGCACTGTGGACACCGGTTACGCTGGCATTATGTCCCGCTGCGGTCAGGCAACAAAATGACTATCGCTCTTGTTCTGGTCGTGCTGTTGCTGCTGGTCTTTGCGCCGCAATGGTGGGCCACGTACACCTTTCGCCGCTATGCCACGGAGCTGCCACGTATTCCCGGAACCGGCGGGAAGCTTGCTCGCCACCTGCTGGACAGGTTCGGGATGCCGGATGTCACGGTGGAACTGGGCAAGCAGGGCGGTGATCACTATGACCCTGAACGCCGCGTGGTGTGCCTGGCGCCAGACAACTACAATCAGCATTCGCTGACTGCGGTCGCGGTCGCGGCGCATGAAGTGGGGCATGCCATACAGCACCAGCGTAATGAAAGGAAACTTGTCTTGCGTACCCGGCTGGTGAAACTGGCGGTGACTACCCGGCAACTGGGTGCAGCTGCCATGTTTCTGCTGCCGGTCGTCATGGTGATAACCCGCGTTCCGGCGGCAGGTCTGTTCATGGCCGTCATCGGGCTGGTCAGCATGGGTACGGCCACGCTGGTCCATCTGGTGACGTTACCGGTGGAGATCGATGCCAGCTTCGGCAAGGCCTTGCCCATTCTGCAGCAGGGTCATTATGTGGAACCCGGTGACGAGCCTGCCGTGCGCCGTGTCCTGCGTGCGGCGGCATTCACCTATGTGGCCGGTTCCCTGGCCAGCCTGCTGAATCTTTCCCGCTGGTTTGCATTCCTGCGCAGGGCCTAGCCTGGATTGGCGATATGCCTGGCGTGTAAAGCCATCTACTACTGGAAAAGTGGTGCGGAATTACTCTATAGTGTCCGCAATTCTCGCTGCGGTTTTATTGAAGGGGTACGACTGTGTTCACAAAACTGGCAATAATCGGCAAGAGCGCCTGGTACTGGCTGGCGCTGGTGCTGATTGGCCTGTCATTTGAAGGTGTTGCACTTTTTTACCAGCATGTGCTCGATATGCAGCCCTGCGTGATGTGCATTCAGGTGCGCCTGCTGATGCTGGCGCTGATACTGGTTGGGCTGACAGCCCTGTTCCTGCGCCATTTCAGGTGGCTGAACGTCCTGGCGCACCTGTTGACACTGCTGGTGGCTGCCGGCCTGCTGGAACGGTCCTATCAATTGCTGGGAACAGAGCGCGGTTTTACCTTTGGTGATTGTGGTCTTGACCTGGGTCTGCCCGACTGGCTGGCGCTGGAGAGCTGGTTTCCTGCGGTATTCAAGGTGCAAACCTCGTGCGGGTACACACCCGAGCTGCTGTTCGGTATCACCATGGCAGAGGCCCTGATCGTGTTCTCGGTCGTTTTTGTATTCACATGCCTTGCGATGACTCTTGCTGCTGCGCTAAAAAATAAAAAATAATCACAGCGGTATATGCTACAAACCTCACTGGCGATGTAAATGGACGGGCGTTCGGCCTGGCCTGGATTCGTATTGCAGAATATAATGATGTTCTTTTGTTCGGTGCTCGCCTGCCTGACATTTACAGAGGTTGCAAGGCTGCCGTGAACGGCAGTGGTATATGCTGCTACATTGTACGACAGGGATTTCCGGAGATAGTCATGAAACAAGAATTAAAACGGTTGCTGTTACTCCTCACGCTGGTACTTACCCCGCTGCTCGCACATGGGGCTGGTGTGGTCAGTGAGAACATGGTTTTTCTGAAAGAGGACGGCAAGAGCTATCTGCTGCAACGCTCGATGCGAACCAGCCACGACAAATACGACTTTCACCTCGACAAGGACAAGGGGCCCGCTAGCCTGTACTACATCGACCCCAATGAATACGAGTGGGACGTGAGTCAGCCGGATAGCAATATTCTGAAGTTCAATAATGGTACCTTCACCGTTATGTATCCCGGGAATTACGGCGAGCAGGTGACGATTGATGACAACAGGGTCTATACCCTGCATACCTGGGACGGGAAGACGCTGGAGGATGGTCACTTTGGCAGCTGGAACAAGCCTGACAATTTCAGCCGCTTTGTGCAGGCCTGGGTGATTCCTGAGACATTCAGGATCATCAGTTACGCAAGCAACCGGGAGGGCGAGTGGATCGAACGCAGGAATACGCTGACATTTTTCGCCAAAGACGTCAACGATGTGACCTTTACCGTCCGTTACGAACTGATCGATGCCGACGGTGACGGTGTTGCCGACAGCAATGACCGTTGCGTGGACACCCGCGGCGGGGCAGTAGTCGATGCCAGCGGCTGTGAGGTTGATTCCGACCATGACGGGGTACTGGACAGGCAGGACCGCTGCGCCGAGACACCGGCAGGCATTGCTGTTGATGAACACGGTTGCGAGCCGGACAGCGACCATGACAGGGTTGTCGATCGCCTGGACAAGTGCCCTGGTACTGCCGAGGATGCGCCGGTGGATCGCAACGGTTGTGAACTGGATTGTGACGGCGATGGTGTCGTCAACAGCAAGGATGACTGTCCACGCACACCGGCGGGTACGCAGGTTGACGAGGTGGGCTGCGAGCTGGACCTGGATGGTGACGGTGTCGCCGATGGCAAGGATTCCTGCCCGGGAACGCCGGTTGGTGCCGTTGTTGGTGAACAGGGCTGCGAGCTGGACCTGGATGGTGACGGTGTCGCCGATGGCAGTGATTCCTGCCCGGGAACACCGGATGGTGTGGTTGTTGATGTGCTGGGCTGTGAACTGGACACCGACAGTGACCGGGTTGCCGACAGCAAGGACTCTTGCCCGGGAACACCGGTCGGCGTTGTTGTTGACGCGCGTGGTTGCGAACTGGACGCAGACGGTGACGGGGTTGCCAACAGCAGGGACCATTGCCCGGGAACGCCGGTTGGCGTTGTTGTTGACGAGCTGGGCTGCGAACTGGACGCAGACCGTGACGGTGTTGCCGACAGCACTGACCGTTGCCCGGGAACGCCCGTCGGTATCGTTGTCGATGCGCTGGGTTGCGAACCGGACACAGATGGTGACGGTGTTGCCGACAGCACTGACCATTGCCCGGGAACACCGGCCGGTGCCAGTGTTGATGACCGGGGCTGCGTACCGGATAGTGATGGTGACGGCGTGCTCAACACGGCGGATCTTTGTCCGCACACGGCATCTGGCGTCGAGGTTGACGTAACCGGCTGCCAGCGGGCGCAACCGATTCTCCTGCGGGGTGTCAATTTTCACTATGACACGGCCAACCTGACCCAGGAGGCCATGAACATTCTTGACGGTGTTGCCCGGACGCTGCTCAGTCACCCGGAGATCAGACTTGAAGTGGCTGGTCACACGGATTCCAGCGGGGACGATGCCTATAATCTGGATCTGTCGCAACGGCGTGCGGAGGCAGTACGCGACTATCTGATCTCAAAGGGACTCAATGCCGATATGTTCAGCGCGCGTGGTTACGGCGAGGAGCGCCCGGTTGAGAATAATGCGACGGCTGCAGACAGGGCGGAAAACCGCCGTGTGGAGTTGATTCGGCAGGAACAGTAAGGTCAGCCAGCGGTTGTGTCATCGTGATATTTCTGTGATACCTGCCTGCTAGACTCACAGAAATACTGATTTCAGTGAACCTGTTGCAAGACGCGCGGGTTGCACTGCCCGCAATCATGGCAAAAAATATTCTTGTAATCGAGGATAATGCAGATATCGCCCGCCTGGTGATGGTGAACCTGCGGAGCAAGCAGTTGCACGTTGATCATGCGGCTGCGGGTGTGGACGGTCTGGAACTGGCACTTACCGGGCAATACCAGCTGGTGATACTGGATCTGATGTTGCCGGGTATTGATGGTCTGGATATTTGCCGGACGCTGCGTCGTGAACAGGTCTATACCCCGGTATTGATGCTGACCGCGCGTACTTCCGAGCTGGACCGTGTACTCGGACTCGAGGTGGGAGCGGATGATTACCTGACCAAGCCGTTCAGCGTTCCGGAACTGGTGGCGCGTGTTAATGCGATACTGCGCAGGTCTGATCAATATCAGCCTGCACTGATGACACCGGCAAACTCTCCACTGCAGGTCGGCGAGTTGCATGTCGATCCGGATAAACGCCAGGTGCAGCTTGCTGGCAACACTATTGAACTCACCGCCCGGGAATTCGACCTGCTATGGCATTTCGCCAGCAACCCGGAGCGGGTCTTTACCCGTGCCCAGCTGCTGGACAGTGTGTGGGGTTACGGGCATGCCGGCTATGAGCACACGGTGAATTCCCATATCAATCGCCTGCGCGCAAAGATCGAGGCTGATCCGGCAAAACCCCGGTATGTGATTACTGTCTGGGGTGTTGGTTACAAGTTTTCCGCTGTCGAATCCGGGCAGGGTGCCGCGTGATGTTCAGAACCCTGTACAGCCGGCTGGCACTGACCCTGTTTATCCTGTTGTGCCTGGTTGGCGTCATCCTGATCCAGGTCATTGGCCACGCAAGCACCCTGTACCAGCAGGAAGTCGCACAGAAACTGAACCGGGAACTGGCTGCGCATATTGTCGCTGAACAACCCCTGATCCAGAACCGCAAGATCAATCGACCGGCCCTGGACCAGCTGTTTCACCAGTTGATGGTCATCAATCCCAGTATCGAGTTATACCTGCTTGATGAACAGGGTGCCGTGCTTGCCTATTCGGCGCCTGCAGGGAAGGTCAAGCGTACGCAGGTGGCGCTGGAGCCGGTCCGGGAGTTTCTCGACGGGAACGCCAGATTTCCGCTGCAGGGCGATGATCCGCGCAATCCCGATGGCCGGAAAGTGTTTTCTGCCGCCCGTATTGTCAACGCGGACGGTTTGCAGGGTTATCTGTATATCGTGCTGGGCAGTGAGCAATATGACCATGTCGTGCAGATGCTTGGGGACAGTTATATCCTGGATTCCGCCCTGCTGGTGTTGCTGGTTGCGCTGGCGGCTGCATTGACAGGGGGGCTGGCGGTCTTTGCCTTGCAGACCCGTCGCTTGCGGGTACTTGGAGCGGCCATGCGCCGTTATGCCGGCGAAGACGGTACTGGTGGCCTGACCCTCCGCTACCCGGGCAATACGCAGGATGAAGTCGACGTCCTCGGGCAGCAGTTCAACACCATGGCCGACAAGATCACGTCCCAGATTAATGAACTCAGACAGATGGATGACATACGTCGCGAGATGGTGGCGAATATCTCGCATGATCTGCGCACCCCGTTGACAACCATGCGTGGCTATCTCGAAACGTTACAGTTAAAGCACAACGAGTTGTCCAGCGAGGAACGGCAGCAATATCTGCAAACGGCACTCAGTCACAGTCAACAACTGGGCCGGATGGTGGAGGAACTGTTTGAGCTGGCCCGGCTGGACTCCTGCGAGTCAGTGGTGTTTTCCGAACCCTTTTCGATGTGCGAACTGGTGCAGGATGTGACCCAGAAATTCCAGTTGCGTGCCCGGGAAAAATCGATACAACTCAACGCCAGCCTCAATCCGCAAGCCCCGCCGGTGTATGGTGATATCGCCATGATGCAACGGGTGCTGGAGAACCTGCTGGAAAACGGTCTGCGCCATACGCCTGCCGGTGGCAGTATTAATATTGGCGTAGATGTGGATTCAGGCAATATTGTCGTGCAGGTGGCGGATACCGGCTGTGGCATTCCTGCTGAAGATGTTCCACGGATCTTTGAACGGTTCTATCAGCAGGACAAGTACCGCTCCGGCAGCAGTAGCGCCGGCCTGGGGCTGGCCATCGTCAAGCGTATTCTCGAGCTGCACGGCAGTATTATCAACGTGAGCAGCGCGCCTGACCGGGGCGCCACTTTTTCATTCCGTCTGCCGACCAGGCCTGTTGTTATTAATTCGTGATAATTGCGGGACACTCGTGTGAAGTGGCGCTGTGATAATGAACTCCCGTTAATGGAAAATACAATGGAGAGTTCAGCTATGAAAACATTGATTACCCTGGGTGCAGCATGCCTGGTCAGTACTGTCCTGCTGGCAACGTCCGCTGCCTACGCAAAAGAACGCGAGACTGGTCGGGGGACCGGTCCGGTCGTGTTTGTGACTTCACAGGGTCTGTATTACGACTCGATTGTTGTTGCCGATCCACTGCCTGTGAAGGGCAGATTCCAGCAGTTGATACCTGGCGAGAACGGGCTGTCGACAGAATTCGGGCCGGGTGAAGTCGGCCATCTTGGTGGCCGCTGGTGGATCGACCTGGATGGTAATGGTGATATGGATGCGGATGACAAGTTCTTCCTCTGTCCATTGCTGGGGCCGGGACGTGACCATCTGTAAACCCTGAGCACCCGTCAAGGGGCGGTGGCGACCGGGATGCGTCCTTGTCGTTGCCGCCCCTTGTTATACCCTGTTTTGATCAGGTTCCACACAGTAGAGACGTTGTCCTGTTATTTTTGTCCGGGTATCTCCAGTACCAGCTTTCCCTGAACATGCCCTGCCTCAATAAGCCGGTGGGCCTGTGCGGCTTCCGCCAGTGGCAGCGTCGTTGATACCAGTGGCCTGAGTTTCCCATCAGCGATCAGTGCGGCACAGCGGTTCAGGATTTCACCCTGGTGCCTGCTTGCCTCCGGGAGGTCTTGCAGCATGGGTGTCAGCATGAGGGTAAAGCTGATGCTCAGATTCCTGTTGCGGGCATTCTTCCAGTTAACGTCGTTGCCCGGTTCCAGCAGCGTGACCACGTGGCCATAGACCCTGGCGGCATCCAGGCTGTGGCGAAAGGTAGCGCCGCCAATGGTGTCCAGTACCACATCCACGCCGCGCCCGGCGGTCCATTCCATGACGGCCCCGGTGACGTCAGTATCGCGGTAGTAGATAACATGGTCGGCACCCAGCTGCCGGACAAGTTCCGCCTTTTCCGCTGTGCTGACGGTGGTGGCCACTCGCGCGCCAACTGCTTTTGCCAGCTGGATGGCGACATGCCCGACACCCCCGGCACCGGCATGGATCAGGACTGTCTGGTCGGCCGCCAGTCCGGCACGGTCGAAGAGTGCCTCCCAGGCGGTGATGAGCACCAGTGGCAGGGCGGCCGCTTCCTGAAAATCCAGTGTCGGCGGCATGGGTTCGGCGGCGGATTCTTCCAGTACCTTGATTTCTGCATAATTGCCGGGTGCTCCGCCCAGACCGCCGTGACAGAACCAGACGTTGTCACCCGGTTGAAAACGGCTGGCAGCGGTGCCTGTCTCGATGACCGTGCCGGCGCCGTCACAGCCAGGGATTGCCGGCAGGGCTGCGGGGAAAAGCATGCCATTTCTGCGTAGTTTGGTGTCGACAGGATTGATGCCGGCGGCCCGGATACGGACCTTGATCTCAGTGGGTGAGGTGATGCCGGGTTCAGGAATGTCGACCAGTCGTAGTACCTCGGGGGCCGGACCGGTTGCTGTCATCTGGATGGCTTGCATGCCGGAGTTATAGCATGAGCGGGTGCAGAGAGTGAAGTACCGCTGCCGGTTGGTGCATGCGTGCCCGCAGGGCGAGCCATGCAGGCGCGGCACAGCCTACGGGTTTTGCGGGTCGGTGTGCGTCATCCCGGGCATGGGCGCGAACGGTCCCAGGTCTTCGCGCCGCCACCAGTTGCCGGTCTGCTCCCGTTCGGCGCTGTTAGTGAAGTGATACCGGTAAGCCTCAACCCGGATATAGCGGGGCGGGTCATCGCCGGCGAAAGGATTGTGCTGCAGCAGTGCAGTCACTGTGGGTGAATTGTCCAGCAGTGCCATCACGAAATCCTCAAACCAGGGCAGATGCCGCGGGTGCAGGGTGACGAACCACATCTGCCAGTCGAGCCGCGGCTGGTGCGGAATGATAAATTGGGGGCGCTCATCCAGGGTGTCCGGTTTGTATTTGAAGCGGTAGGGTTGCCATTCCTTGCCATCATGTGAGCCCAGCACTTCAAGTTCGATACGTTCCGTCGTCATGGTGGGGAAAATGTGGTACTTGTTGGCGATGCTGTAGGTCAGCGCATAGTTGAGCACGGTGCCGGTCACGCCGGTGAACTTGTGCATCGTGGCCAGTTCATAGAGCTTCAGTGTACTGGTGACCAGGATGAACGATGCCAGTATCCCGACTGCGACACGCCGCAGTGCAGCCGTGTTGCCCGCCGGTGCTGGTTGCCGCCATGCGAGGTGTGTGACGAGGCGTTTTGGCAGCACGCGCTGCAGGGCCCTGTCATCGAACAGGAACAGGCAGAGTACGATGGTCAGGAAGTTGATCCAGTTATGGTTGCTGGTGAGGATGATGAGTACCTGCCAGAAGATGGTGATCCAGGCGGCAGCAAAGCGCCAGCGCCGTGGCAGGAACATCATGAACGGCACCAGCAGTTCAACGAACAGGGTGCCGCCGGTGCCAACACGTAGCAGCCATTCCGGGAACTGGTGCACATACCAGGCGACCGGGTTTGGCAGTGGCTGTACCTCAAAATAGGTGTCCAGTGCGGTGAGGTTCGCCCAGGCCGGATCGCCGATGGAGAGCTTGGACAGTCCGGACATGAAGCGCAAACGAAACAGCAGCCAGCGGAACAGCAGGATGACGACGCGCGCTTGCGGGGTCAGGAAAATAGCCAGGAAACCGGATTCAAGAAGTAATACATCCCATTGAAAGTTAAGAAAAGGATGGCAGGCGTGGAACAGTGACAGGTACAGGATAAAGGCGCATACCAGTGCCGGTCGTGACCAGCGATTGAACATGATCAACAGGGCCGCAAGGCAGCCCAGCAGGGGCGTCGCGATCAGTACCGGGTCACTGGCGTTGAGCCAGAACAGGGTGGGCAATTGCAGGTAGCGCATGCTGCCGGTATGCGCAGCCATTTCGGCCAGACGCGCACTGATCGGCATGATCCCCTGGCTGCCGACCAGGCCCTCGATCTGTACGCCAAGCGAAGCAAAGGCGATCAGGTAGATTGCACCCAGCAGGCGCAGGAACAGGGCCGAGACCAGGCGGTAGCCGTTAACAGGGTCGGTAGTCATCGGCAGTAAGCATAGTCGTGTCAGCCGGGATAGTTAAGGCCTTGCCGCAAATGGCTGCCCGTGAGGATGGCCGGGCCGCCGGCAAGTGGTATAGTTGCCGCCGGTTGCAGGACAGCTGCCTTTTATGCGGTTTGTCTCGCAGGATGTTTTGTCGTCTACACGGAAACGGGACATGACTGTAGAACCGATCACCGGACTTCAGCAGGAACAGGTTGTGTCTGCAACCCGGTGTTGCATCGAGCGTGCCGGAAAACTGCTTGAGCAGGAGTTTGAGTTGCCGCCGGTGGCGTTTGATCTGCAGGGCAGGGCGGCGGGCATGTACCGTGTATACAGGACCCGGCGGCTAATACGCTATAACCCGTATATCTTCGGGAAGTACTTTAAAGACAATCTCGTCAACACGGTGCCGCATGAAGTGGCGCACTACCTGACCGACATGCTGTACGGACTGCGTAATATCCGGCCGCATGGCAGGGAGTGGCAGGCGGTCATGCGCCTGCTGGATACCGAACCAAGCGTAACCTGTCACTATGACTTGACCGGTGTGCCGCTGCGACGGCAGCGACGTTTCAGTTACCGGTGTGCCTGTTCCTCGCATGCCGTGAGTGCCGTCAGGCATAACCGGGTGCAGCGTGGCCTGGGTAGCTATCTGTGCAGGCAGTGCCGTGAACCGCTGGTGTATACCGGTTGAGTGGTGGGCCATGCAGATGATCCTGCTTGACGGGGCTGATTAGGGGCTGTTGGACGGGCCGGCAGCAATATATATTTCTCTCGGGATTTGCCCATGACATGCGGCAATGCCTTCCGTGTGGCCATCGCCCTTGTTATTGTCTGTGGGCTGGTATTCTTCGGACTGGTCCCGCGAGAAGTGGCCAGGCGTAACAACCCAGTGGCAGCGCCACCACCTTACACGGTTTCTCCGGCAAGCAGCGCGTTGCATGCTTCCCTGTTTGTTGCCGATCTGCACGCGGACTCCCTGCTGTGGGACCGCGATCTGCTGACGTATGACACCATCGGGCAGGTCGATATCCCGCGATTGCTCAAGGGCAATGCCGGGCTGCAGGTGTTTTCGGCGGTGACCAGTGTGCCCGCCAACCGTAACATGCAGCGCAATTCCAGCGACAGTGTCGATGTGATTACCTGGTTGGCCATTGCCGGGCGCTGGCCGTTCCGGACCTGGAGAAGTATCAAGCAGCGCGCCTTGTATCAGGCCGGCAAATTGCAGGCCTTTGCAGACAACTCCTCGGGGCGGCTGGTGTTGATCCGGTCCCGCGCAGACCTGGAGCGTTACCTGTCGGCAAGGGCGGACAATCGTGCCGTTGTTGCAGGCCTGCTGGCACTTGAAGGTGCACAGGTGCTTGAGGGCGAGGTGCGGAATATGGATGCCATGTATGCGGCGGGATACCGGATGCTGGGACTGGTACACCTGTTTGATAACGAGATGGGTGGTTCAGCGCACGGTGAGCACAAGCAGGGACTGACAGGGTTCGGGCGTGCAGTGGTGGAGCGTGCCGAGGCGCTCAATATGATTCTGGATGTGGCGCATGCCTCGCCGGCACTCTTCGACGCGGTGCTGGCCATGGCGACCCGGCCGGTGGTCAGTTCGCATACCGGTGTGCAGGGGACCTGTGCCGGCGCGCGTAATCTGACAGATGCGCAACTGCGTGCCATTGCCGCAACCGGCGGTGTTGTCGGTATCGGCTACTGGCCCACGGCGAGCTGCGGGGATGACGTCGCAGCCATCATCAGGTCGATTCGCTACACGGCCGATCTTGTTGGTGTTGAGCACGTGGCCCTGGGGTCGGATTTCGACGGCTCGGTACAGACACCGTTTGATACCACCGGGCTTTCCCTGATTACGGCGGGGCTGCTTGCCGACGGTTTTTCCGCGGCCGATATCGCCAGGGTCATGGGCGGCAATGTGGTGCGGTTGTTGCGGGCTACGCTGCCGCCTGACTGATGCGGCGGCAACTCTCAAGGGAGCCTGGCGATGGAATCCTCAGTTCCGGCCGCAGCACTTCTTGAATTTCCTGCCGCTGCCGCAGGGGCAGGGCTCATTGCGGCCGGTCTTGGGTGTTGCATGCCGAAACTGGCCGGGGGTGACCATTTTGCCGTCGTAGAAATACCAGATGCCGTTGGTCTTGCGGAACTCGGCCACTTCATGGTGTTCCAGCTTTTCGTTATTGCGGCGGTAACTGGCCCTGAATTCGACCGTGCCGGTATTTTCAGTTGCCGGGTCACCGGTAACCTGCAGTATTTCAAGCCCGGTCCAGTCCGATTCCCGTGCCCATTTGGCGGCGCCGGCCTCATCATAGTCGTTACGCTGCCCGGGGTGCAGGGTTTCCAGCAGGTAGGGCATTTCCTGGTGTGCAAAGGCTGAATAGCGTGCCCGCATCAGTGCTTCCGGGCCGGGTGCCTTGACGGTACCCCTGATCAGGGGTTCACAGCAGGCATCATAGGGCAGGCCGGAGTTGCACGGGCAGGCGGTGGATTCATTCATGGGGGTTCCTTGCAAGGCTCATTGAAAAGCCGGCTATTCTACCTGCATGTATGTGAAACAACTATATTGCCTCCCTAAGCCACCGCAATCTTGGAATGCTTTTCAATCATTTAAGTATGTCACAGGGCGTCCTTGTCGCTGATGATGGGAAAGTCCGCCGCCTGAATGAGAATCATCTGCGCAAACTCCCTTTTTGGTCTATACTTCGCAAAACGGTCAACTGATCAGCGGCTAGCAAGTTTACCGTCACAACAATAAATTTGATGTTTGGGGAGACCATCATTCATAAATCACCACTATTGAGAGGTTTGTTGCCGCTGTTGAATCCTGCCCGTATGCACGGTGACTGGAGATACGACGGCAGCACACAGGTCTGGAAGAGGTTCGATCCTGTCGTCGGAACACACCTGGGCCCACTTCACCGAAAAAATGTAGCTCACTGCTCATGGGGGAATCCCCCATCCCCCTAAATCAGGGCGACGCCCCGATGTGCGGAGCGATCCAGTTGGTGTGGTTCGGAGTAACGGCTATGAAACCAAACACGCCGAAAAACAGGGACAGAAAGCCACGGATCCTCACTTGCTTACCGCCCATCATTTTCTGGTCAGTGAGTGTTAATTACGTAGTTTCATATCAGGAACGACATTATGAACAACAAATTAAAAAAATTGTTATCCCTGGGACTTGCCTTGTTCTGCATTCAGGCGCAAGCGCAAGACCCGGGCGCGAGCAGAAATTTCGACGCCAGAGTTGAGCACAATCGTTCCTTCGTGGTTACCCCTGGGGTCGCCCAGGCGGCTTCTGTAAACGCCCTGCGAACTGCGGTTCCCGGTTTAAGCATTTCTTACGATAACGCGACTGGCGTCACCCGGACCTTATCCAGGGCAGGGGGCTATCTGACCGAGGTTGACGGAAGATCTGCGAGGGACGTCGCCCTCGAATATGCCCGCGCCAACGCCAGCCTGCTCGGACTGGAACAGGCCGATTTGGAAAATTACGAAATCACCGATGAAGTGCGCTCGCGCGTAAGCCGCTCAAGCCATATCTATTTTCGCCAGACCCATCTGCAACTGCCCGTCTATAACGGGCAGTTGCAGATCAACATGAATAAAAAAGGGCGCGTTTCCAGCGTGAACAACGCCTTTATGCCCGCTGCTGCGCAGGCGGCTAATAAAGTCCATCCCACCGTCAGTCCGGAAGCGGCCGTCAGCGCAGTCGCCGGGCATCTGGGTGTAACCATGACCACTGCGCCGTCACTGGCGACTGCACAGCCAGATCCCGCTGTCACCACGGTCCTTGCCGCGGAACTTTCATCCGAACCGATCCACGCGCGCCTGATGTGGCTGCCCGTCCGGCGCGGCCAGCTGCGCCTGGTGTGGAACTTCCAGGTCCACACGCTCGATGGCCAGCATATGTACGACATGACGGTGGATGCGCATTCAGCGAAGATCTGGACCCGCTTCGACTGGGTGGCCGGTGCCACGTACCGCGCCTATCCATTGCCCGCTGAAAGCCCGAATCACTTGAGTCCTATGCCGCCGGCTGATGGCAGACAGCTGCTTGTGAATCCGGACAACGCGGCGGCATCCCCTTTTGGATGGCATGACACCGACGGCGTGTCGGGCGCGGAATACACCATATTACGCGGCAATAATGTGCACGCCTACTCGGACGTGAATGCCACCGATACCCCCAACCCGGATCAGGGGCCGGATGGCGGCGCTTCCTTGTACTTTGATAGTAACTATCCAATCGACCTCGGTACCCAGGAGCCCGCAACCTATCGGCACGCATCGATCACGAATCTGTTCTACTGGAATAATATTATTCACGACATTCAATACCAGTACGGCTTCGATGAAGCGGCCGGAAACTTTCAGGTTAACAACTATGGTAACGGTGGTCTTGACGGTGATGCGGTAAACGCAGAAGCCCAGGACACCTGCTATTTTCCAAGTGTAGGATATGGCTGTACCAACAATGCATTCTTTGGCACGCCGGCAGATGGAACTGCGCCAAGAATGCAAATGGGTATTTGGGATTACGCCAACCCTGACCGTGATTCGTCTTTCGATAACGGAATCATCGTGCACGAATACGGTCACGGCATCTCCAATCGCCTGGTCGGCGGCCCATCCCAGGTGAGTTGTCTGCAAAACTACCAACAGTCGGGAGAAGGGATGGCTGATTGGTGGGCGTTGGTTTATACCGCAAAAATCGGCGACCAGGCAGCGGATGGCCGAGGCATCGGGACCTATCCTTACAATCAGACGGCAACCGGCGCTGGCATTCGAAGTCAGCGCTACAGCACGGACCCGGCGGTCAATACGCATACCTATGCAAGCCTTGCCAGTGCACCGATCTATAATTCCAAGCCGGAGTCTCACTACGTCGGTGAAGTCTGGGCGCAAGCTGCCTGGGAAGTTTACTGGACGCTGGTCGATAAATGGGGCTTCGGCGATTTGTATGACGCCACGGGTGGGCGCGGCAATCAACGCGCCATGTTGTATGTGAATGAGGGACTGCAAAACACCATCTGCTCCCCGACCTTCACC
>Ga0316194_10000999_pt1 | contig 19270 bp, 19 predicted proteins | sample CroRivsedime1_MG_FD_204936 | JGI IMG/M metagenome (GOLD analysis project Ga0316194, IMG submission 204936) | Coastal sediment microbial communities from Maine, United States - Cross River sediment 1 | ecosystem: Environmental > Aquatic > Marine > Coastal > Sediment | place: USA: Maine...
ACTGGAACCGATGGATGATGATACGGTCAAGAACGTCATCGGGCTGGGACTGCGTGAGGCGATTGATACACTGGTGCCCGGGCGTGATGAGCGCTTTCAGCAGACGTTCGTGGAACATTACAGAAAGTACTGGTTTCAGTCAGAAGCATCGCAGCTGTTCGAGGGGGTGCGTGATGTGCTGGATACCCTGGCGCGACAGCAATTGTTACTGGGGGTGGCTACCGGAAAGGCGCGTCGCGGCTTGCAGCGGGTGCTGGGCGAGACCGGTCTGACACCCTGTTTTCATGCGACACGCTGTTCCGACGAGGCACGTTCCAAGCCGCATCCCCAGATGCTGCTGGACATAATGGCAAAACTGGATGTCTTGCCCGGGGAGACCCTGATGGTTGGCGACACCGAGTATGACATGGAGATGGCAACCAATGCCGGGGCTGCCAAGATTGCGGTGCGAACCGGTGTGCATTCGGAAGAGCGTTTGAATCGACATGCGCCGCTGGTATGCCTGGAGCGGCTAACCGACATGCCGGCGTGGATGGCGGAAGCCGGTCTCATAGAACTTCGCGGGTAATTTCACACTAGACAACAGGTGACAATATGTTTGGCAAGGATTCTCAAAGTAACAAGGTGGAAACGGGAAGTGAGGAGTGGAGCCGGGATGTCATTAACCGACTCGCCTTTGCCGCGGTTAATGAGCAAAGACGCACGCGGCGCTGGAATATATTCTTCAAGGTGTTGCTGGCATTTTATCTGCTGGCACTGCTGATACTGTATATGCCCACCGATTGGGATAAGTTTGGCAAGGTGTCCGAGAAACATACCGCCGTGGTTGATCTCAAGGGTGTCATTTCCGATTCATCTGAAGCCAGTGCAGATAACGTGATAACCGGTTTGCGCAATGCCTTCGAGGATGAAAATACTGCAGGCGTCATCCTGCGGGCAAATTCGCCTGGCGGCAGTCCGGTACAGTCCGGTTACATCTACAAGGAGATCAAGCGGCTCCGCGAGTTGCATCCGGATACACCGTTGCACGCGGTGGTCACGGATGTTTGTGCCTCCGGTTGCTACTACGTGGTCTCGGCGGCGGATGATATCTATGTCGATGAGGCCAGTATTATCGGTTCTATCGGCGTGCGCATGGACAGTTTCGGCTTTGTCGACACGATGAAAAAACTGGGTGTCGAACGACGTCTGTACACGGCCGGAGAGAGCAAGGGATTCCTTGACCCGTTTACGCCTCAAAAGCCTGCCGATGTCGAGCATGTGAAGTTATTGCTCGACAGTATTCATCAGCAATTCATTACCGCGGTACAGCAGGGTCGGGGTGAACGGCTGCAAGATCACGACAAGCTGTTTACCGGGCTGGTATGGACAGGAGAAGAAGGCATCCCGATGGGGCTTGCGGATGAGATCGGCAGTACCAGTTATGTGGCCCGTGAAGTCATTGGTATTGAGGAGATCGTTGACTTTACCGAGAAACCGGATTTCTTCAAGCGCCTCAGCGACCGTATCGGCGTTGCCATGGTGAAAGGGATGAGCGAGTTATACGCCAATGGCATCGGGAATGTACGCTAGACTACGTTTCTCCGGAGATTATTGTTCTTTGTAGGAGCGCATCGCATGCGCGAAAAGATTTGGCACCAGATTCGCGCATGCGATGCGCTCCTACAAGATTGTTTGTCTTTTTGTGTATTGGATTGCAGGGCTACGGCAGGATAATCCCCGACTGCGCCAGCATGCCGGTCAGGCGAATCAGTGGTAAACCGATCAATGCGGTTGGATCGGTGCCTTCCATGTATTCGAACAGGGTGATACCCAGTCCCTCGGATTTAAAACTGCCTGCACAGTGATAGGGCTGGTCCTGCTGCAGGTAACGTTCAATCTGCTCGTCTCCGAGTTGTCTGAATTTCACAATGAATGGAATCACATCAACCAGCGCCTCGTCAGTCACGGTGTTCAACAGGCACAGGCCTGTCTGGAAGGTGACGCGTGTACCCGAGAGATCGCGTAGCTGCCGGAACGCCCGCTCATGCGTGCCGGGTTTGCCCAGTATGTCGGTACCCGTGGTGGCCACCTGGTCGGAGCCTATAACCAGTCCCGGGTGAGTTGCGGCGATAGCACGTGCCTTGCTTTCCGACAGGCGCCGTACCAGTGCCACGGCAGTTTCGTTTGCCAGTGGTGATTCGTCAACATCGGGTGCAGCAATCAGGAACGGCATACCCAGTCGCTGCAACAGTTCCTTGCGGAACGGTGAGGTCGATGCCAGAGTGACGGTCTGCGTCATGTTCATCGGCGCAGCGTTTATTTATTCGCTGGCGCTGATTTCAATGAGTGTTTCGTCAGGGTTGACGCGGTCGCCCTTGCTTACATGAACGGCGGTCACCTTGCCGGCAATGGGTGATTGTATTTCAGTTTCCATTTTCATCGCCTCGGTAATCAGTACCGGCGTGCCAGCCGCTATTACGTCATCTACATTGACCAGTACATCAATAATGGTGCCTGGCATGGATGTGGTGACATCGCCTGGTCGGGTAGCACGCGGGCGCTTGCTGCCTTGTGCCGTGCTGTTCTCGATCTTGCCCACGGCATGTATTTCGTCGAGTGTTTCGACCAGCACTTCTTCGGGGACACCATCGACTGTCATGTAAAACGGCCTGTTGTCCTGGGTGCGGTGACCGGTGCCGGTAATTTTTATATGGTAAGGCTCACCATGAAGGGTGATATTGAATTCTGTCGGGCGCGAGCGCCTCTCTGTTTCCTCTGTGTGATCATACTCAACGGTTTCCGGTACTAGTGTGTTTGCAGCGCGCTGCTGCAGGAAGTCCCCGCCGATTTCCGGGAACATGGCATAGGTCAGTACATCTTCCTCGCTGCTGGCGAATTCACCGGCGGCTTTGCGCAGCTTGTCCATTTCATCATCAAGCAGATCCGCCGGGCGGACATCGATGCTGTCTTCCGAACCTATCGCCAGGCGTTGCACGTCTCGGTCAAAAGGGGCGGGTGCCTTGCCATAACGTCCCTGTAGATAGAGTTTTACTTCATTGGTGATGGTGCCGTAGCGCTTGCCTGTGAGCACGTTCAGTACGGCTTGCGTGCCGATGATCTGGGACGTCGGTGTGACCAGTGGCGGATATCCAAGATCCTTGCGTACCCGCGGAATTTCCATGAACACGTCATCGATGCGATCAAGTGCACCCTGCTCGCGTAACTGCGTAGACAGGTTCGAGATCATGCCACCCGGTACCTGGTAGACCTGCACACGGGTGTCCGGGCCGGTATAGTCACTTTCAAACTGCGCATATTTTTTACGCACATCCCTGAAATAGAGGCCGATTGACTGCAGTGCTTCCAGGTCCAGACCGGTGTCATACTGTGTATCGCGAAATGCCGACACCATGCTCTCTGTGGGCGGATGGCTTGGGCCGCACGCGAAGGAAGAGATGGCGGTATCAATATGCGTGCAGCCATTTTCCACTGCCTTCAACATGCACATCTCTGCAGTACCGGCCGTTGCATGGCAGTGAAGATGCAGCGGCAGGTCCGTGGCCTGGCCAAGCGCGTGCACCAGTTCGGCAGTGGCCATGGGGGTGAGCAGGCCTGCCATGTCCTTGATGGCAATGCTGTCGCATCCCATTGATTGCAGCTCCCGGGCCATCTCTACAAAGGTTGCCGTGTTATGGACCGGGCTGGTGGTGTAGCAGATGGTACCCTGCGCATGCTTGCCGGCGAGGTTGACTGCCTTGATGGCCGTTGCCAGGTTGCGTGTATCGTTTAAAGCATCAAAGATACGGAACACATCCATACCGTTTTCTGCGGCGCGCGCCACAAAGGCATTGACCACATCATCGGAGTAGTGCCGGTAACCCAGCAGGTTCTGGCCCCTCAGCAGCATCTGTAACTGGGTGTTGGGTAGCGCCATGCGCAGTGTCTTCAGGCGCTCCCACGGGTCTTCCTTGAGAAAGCGCAGACAGCTGTCAAAGGTGGCGCCGCCCCAGGCTTCCAGCGACCAGTAGCCGATACGGTCCAGTTGTTCGCAGACAGGCAGCATATCCTCGGTGCGCATTCGTGTTGCAATCAACGACTGGTGTGCGTCACGCAGGATGACATCGGTGATGTGTATTTTCGACATGATGTGTTCTTCCGGTTGCTGTTTCTATAGTCCAAGGTGAGCCGACAGGGCTGCGGTAATGGCGGCGCTCAGTTCGCGTGTTGGCCGGCTGGTCTTGTATTCTGTCAATTCCGGGTGGTCTTCCACAAAACCGGTGTCAAATGATCCGCTGCGAAAATCCGCCACCTTCAGGATTTCCATATAATAGGGGATCGTGGTTTTTACACCATAGACACCTGTGTCCTGCAAGGCCCGGCTGGCGCGGTTCAGCAGGTCTTCCCAGTCAAGTGCCCATACCGTTAGCTTCGCGCACATCGAATCATAGTCCGGAGGGATCGGGTAGCCGCTGTAGATGGCGGCATCGGTACGTACACCGGGACCACCCGGTGCAAAGTAGCGCGTGATACGTCCGAAGCTTGGCAGGAAATTGTTTTTCGGATCTTCCGCATTGATGCGCAACTCCATGGCGTAACCGCGCTGCTGTATATCCTCTTGCCGGTATCTCAGCGCCAGGCCGTCTGCTATGCGTATCTGCTCGCGTACAATGTCGATACCAGTGATGGTCTCGGAAATTGTGTGCTCAACCTGCAAGCGTGTATTCATCTCCATGAAGTAAAACTGACCGTCTTTGTCGAGCAGAAATTCCACGGTGCCGGCATTCTCGTAATTGACTGCGCGGGCTGCGCGAACGGCGGTATCCCCGAGCCACTGGCGCTGCTCGTCATTGATTTGTGGCGAAGGGGCAATCTCGATCAGTTTCTGGTGACGACGTTGTATGGAACAATCTCGCTCGAACAGGTGCACCACGTTGTCGTGCCTGTCTGCAAGGATCTGTACTTCAATGTGCCGCGGTCTGTCGATGCATTTTTCCAGAAAAATGTCCGCAGATCCGAATGCCTTGCTGGCCTCGGATATGACGCGCTGGTAGTTTTTGTGCAAATCCTGTGCTGAATTACAGCGCCGAATGCCGCGGCCACCGCCACCATTGGTGGCTTTCAACATGATTGGGTAACCAATCTTTTCGGACAGTGCCAGTGCTTCATCAAGGTCCTTGAGACTGCCTGCGCTGCCGGGGACAACCGGGATATCAGCTGCCTGCATGGCGGCACGCGCCTGAATCTTGTCGCCCATCATGCGGATGACGGACGCATCTGGGCCGATGTAACGGACCCCTCGTAGCGCGCATATTTCAGGCAGCAGCGGGTTTTCGGACAAAAAACCGTATCCCGGGTGCAATGCATCGCAGTGGGTGGCGACGGCCAGGTTCACTATTCGATGCGCATTCAGGTAACCGGCAACGGATTCCGGCCCGATGTTGTACGCCTCGTCCGCCTTTCTTACATGCAGGGCATAGCGGTCGGCGTCGGTATAGATGGCGACGGAGGTAATTCCGGCCTCGGCACAGGCCCGTATGATACGAACGGCTATTTCACCGCGGTTTGCAATCAGCAGCTTCTTAATCACATCGGTTCCTGTCAGTTGCCGTTTTCAAGGGGAGACTTTACCTGTTTTTTCACCACGTGCTAAGTAGCCACCACGCGATGCCTGCCCGGCTGGCTAAGTTTCTGAATTCTAGCAAGATCAAGGGGTTTATGCAGCTTATTGAGATTGACACTAAATGGGTCTGCAGATAATATTCGCGGGTTATGATAAACCACCTGCCAGATCGGCTTGATCTGATCGCTACGGCCGAGGCAGGGCGTTTGCTGCGTGGCTCGGTAGCCGTAAGCACTCTGGAACGCCTGTTGCCTGTACTGCTCTCTGACGAAGGTGAGTTACAGGTGGAGATGGAACTGGGGAAGGACCCGGATGGTACGCGCTACATGAAAGGGTCCATTCAGGGTGAAGTCACGCTGAAGTGTCAGCGCTGCCTGGAAAATATGGCCTTGCCACTGGATCTGGGCTTCCGTCTGGGGCTGGTGACCAGCGATGAGGCGGCGAATGTGCTGCCCGAGCGCTATGAGCCTCTGCTGGTAACGGCGGAACCGGCACACATTGCCGACGTGATTGCAGAAGAAGTGTTGCTGGCAATCCCCATTGTGCCCAAACACAGTGACAGGGTGGATTGTCAGGAATTTGTTAAAGACTATACACCGCCGGAGAGCGAACAGCGGAAGAATCCGTTTGCCGTGCTGGCGGGACTGAAATCGAAACAGTAGTTTAGGAGTTACATCATGGCCGTACAGAAAAGTCGTAAAACGCCATCACGTCGTGGCATGCGCCGTTCGCATGACAAGTTGACTGGCAGCACACTGTCGATTGAACCGACAACCGGTGAGACACACCTGCGTCATCATGTCAGTGCTGACGGTTTTTACAAGGGTCGCAAGGTCATCAACAAAGACCAGGACTAGTTGCCCGCCTTGTTACAAGGACTGTGAGATATCCGCTGCTTGATTACGGTGATCACATGTCCCGTAGACCTGATTAATCAGGTTCGTGTCTAACCTAATTCAGCCGTCCACATCATGAGTAATGACATTTCGATTGCGCTCGATGCTATGGGCGGTGATAGCGGTCTGGATGTCGTCGTACCCGCGGCAATCACGGCACTCAGCCAGCATCCTGATGTGCGGATCATTCTTGTGGGTGATGAAACCAGGCTGACGGCGGCTGTTGCAGCAGCCGGGGAGTCGGCAAACCCGCACCTGAGCATTCGTCATGCCAGCCAGCAGGTAGAGATGGACGAGATGGCGTCGTCAGCGATGCGCAACAAGAAGGATTCATCCATGCGGGTTGCGCTTGATCTGGTGAAAGAGGGAGTTGCACATGCCTGTGTCAGCGCCGGCAATACCGGCGCATTAATGGCAACATCCCGCTTTGTGCTGAAGATGCTCCCCGGTATCGAGCGCCCGGCGATTTGTACATCGCTGCCTTCAATGGCCGGACACACCTGGATGCTTGATCTCGGCGCCAATGTTGATTGCAATGCCGAGCACCTGTTCCAGTTCTCACTGATGGGATCGGTACTGGCCGTTGCAGTCGACGGCAACGAGCACCCGCGTGTTGGTTTGCTGAACATCGGCGAGGAAGACATCAAGGGTAACGAACAGGTCAAGAAAGCGGCGCAATTACTGCAGTCAGGTATGACCAATTACGCGGGATATGCCGAGGGTGATGATATCTACAAGGGGAACTTTGATGTCATTGTCTGTGACGGCTTTGTCGGCAATGTCTCGCTGAAGACCAGTGAGGGCGTCGCCAAGATGATTGCAGAATTCATCAAGCAGGAGTTCAGGCGCAATCTGCTGACCAAGCTCGCAGCCATGATCGCCATGCCGGTACTCAAGGCCTTTCGTAATCGCATTGACCCGCGTGCATACAACGGTGCCAGCTTGCTGGGTTTGCGCGGGATTGTTATCAAGAGTCACGGTGGTGCGGATGCCTTTGCTTTTGCAAACGCCATCAAGGTTGCCATTCTCGAAGTCCGTGAAAATGTACCGGAACGTATAACAGCCCAGTTACGCTCCCTTGAGGAAAACAGGCAGGCGCTATGAAATATTCACGCATTACCGGTACCGGCAGCTACCTGCCGGAAAAAGTGCTGACCAACCATGATCTTGAAAAAATCATGGATACGACGGATGAATGGATACGGGATCGCACCGGTATCTACAAGCGACATATTGCCGCGGGTGGTGAGACCACCTGTGATCTGGCGGAAATTGCGGCAAGCCAGGCGATGGAGGCCGCGGGGCGGACACCCCGCCAGATCGACCTGATTGTGCTGGCGACGACGACGCCGGACCGGGTGTTTCCAAGTACCGCCTGCCTGCTACAGCAACGGCTGGATATTCACGGTACGGCGGCGTTTGATGTGCAGGCCGTGTGCACGGGGTTTGTCTATGCCCTCGGCATCGCCGACAAGTTTATCAAAACCGGTTCTGCCAAGTGTGCGTTGGTGGTCGGTGCGGAAACCCTGTCGCGCATTGTCGACTGGAATGATCGTGGTACCGGTATCCTGTTCGGCGACGGTGCCGGCGCCGTGGTCCTCGAGGCCAGTGATGAGCCGGGTATTCTTTCCACGCATCTGCATGCGGACGGCAGTTACGAGCATCTGTTGACAGTGCCGGCCGGAATATCGAGCGGCTATGACAAGGTGCAGGCCGGACAGGCCTATGTGCAGATGCAGGGCAATGAAGTCTTCAAGATGGCCGTGAATACACTGGGCCGCATCGTCGATGAAACGCTGGCAGCCAACAACATGGAGAAGTCCGATGTTGACTGGCTGATCCCTCACCAGGCGAATATTCGCATCATCCAGGCAACTGCCCGCAAGCTGAAAATGTCTATGGATAAAGTCGTGGTCACGGTGGATGAACATGGCAACACGTCCGCCGCATCGGTGCCGCTGGCGCTGGATGTTGCGGTGCGCGACGGTCGCATCAAGCGTGGTGAAATCCTGCTAATGGAGGCTTTTGGTGGCGGTTTTACCTGGGGTTCGGCACTGATTAAATATTGATTATGAACGCAACGCTCGCAATTGTATTTCCCGGTCAGGGATCCCAGTCAATCGGCATGCTCTCTGCACTTGCCACGGACTATTCACAGGTTGTCGATACCTTTGAGCTGGCCAGTGATGTGCTCGGCTATGATTTATGGCAACTGGTGCAGGGCGGCCCCGAGGATGAACTGAATGAGACTGACAAGACGCAACCCGCGATGCTGGCGGCGGGCGTTGCTGTCTGGCGCGTGTGGCAGGATGCCGGTGGTGCGGCCCCCGTATTGATGGCCGGGCACAGTCTGGGAGAATACACCGCACTGGTCTGTGCCGGCGCCCTCGATTTTCAGGACGCTGTCGGCCTGGTTGCAGAACGTGGCCGCTGCATGCAGTCTGCCGTGCCGGCGGGTAGCGGCGCCATGGCAGCCATCCTTGGTCTGGATGATGCGGCAGTTGCCGCTGTCTGTGAACAGGCGGCTAATGGAGAGGTTGTGTCGCCGGTTAACTACAACTCACCCGGGCAGGTCGTTATTGCCGGGAGTGCCGATGCCGTGCTGCGCGCCATGGCGCTGGCGAAAGAGAGGGGTGCCAGGCGGGCAGTACAACTGCCGGTCAGTGTGCCGTCCCATTGTGCGCTGATGCAGCCGGCGGCTGAACAGTTCGCCGATCGTCTCAGCCAGACAGAGATCAGAACACCCGCAATCAGGGTCATGCAGAACGTGGATGCCACGCTGCATGATGATCCGGAAAGTATCCGTGAAAACCTGAGCAGGCAGTTGTATAGCCCGGTGCAGTGGGTTGCTTCCGTGCAGGCCATGGCAGAGCAGGGCGTGAACCGCATCATAGAGGCCGGTCCCGGGAAAGTGCTGACAGGTTTGAGCAAACGTATTGATAAAACGATTGTCGCAACGGCTGTATTTGACGGGCCATCGTTAACGTCGGCGCTGGAAGACTAGTTTTCGAGGCATCAGACCAGCAGGCAAACAGGAACTATTATGTCGTTATCAAATGAAATAGCCCTGGTGACAGGGGCGAGTCGCGGAATTGGCAAGGCGATTGCAGCAGCACTGGGCAGCAAGGGGGCGACCGTTGTCGGCACGGCAACCTCCGCGAGTGGCGCACAGGGTATCTCGGACTCGTTCGCGACGAGCGGGATCAAGGGTGCGGGCAAGGTGTTGAATGTGACTGACCCCGGTTCCATTGAGTCACTGATCAAGGATGTCCAGGCCGATTACGGTGCGCCGACTATCCTGGTGAATAATGCCGGCATCACGCGTGACAATTTACTGATGCGTATGAAAGATGATGAGTGGAATGATGTGATTGAGACCAACCTGACCTCGGCTTTCAGGATGAGCAAGGCATGCCTGCGCGGCATGATGAAAGCCAAACACGGACGCATCATCACCATTACATCGGTGATTGGCGCAACCGGCAACCCGGGGCAGTCAAACTATGCGGCTACCAAGGCAGGTGTGATCGGTTTTACCAAGTCGCTGGCAAGGGAGATTGGTTCGCGTGGCATTACCGTGAACGCAGTTGCGCCGGGTTTTATCGATACGGATATGACGCGTGCCTTGCCACAGGAGCAACGTGATGCGCTGCTGGAGCAGATAGCACTCGGGAAACTGGGAGCGGTCGAGGATGTTGCCAACGCGGTTGTCTTTCTGGCATCGGCGGATGCTGCCTATATTACCGGTGAGACGATTCATGTGAATGGCGGCATGTACATGAGTTAGCGTGGTGCCCTGTTGTCCGGTTAGGCGTAATTAGTTGCATTAACTAATACACATAAATGACTGAAATATATGATAAATAATAAACTAATGGGTTGCATTAGAAGAACGGGTTAGGGAGGACATAATCCCGCGGTAACCGGGCAGAGATGCAACTTGTATCTTGCATCTTGCATTCACTACAATACTCGCGCAGCTTTGGCTGAATTTTTTAATCAAAGAGGAATAATCCGAAATGAGCAATATTGATGAGCGCGTCAAGAAAATTGTTATCGAGCAATTGGGGGTAAAGGAAGACGAAGTGACCGACAGCTCTTCATTCGTCGATGACCTTGGTGCTGATTCACTCGATACCGTTGAGCTGGTTATGGCGCTGGAAGAGGAGTTCGAATGTGAGATTCCTGATGAAGAAGCAGAAAAGATTACTACTGTCCAGCAGGCTATTGATTACGTCAACGCCCACAAGGACTGATTCTTTTCTCGAGAATTCCAGCCGCACCCTTGCATGACGGGTGCGGCTTTTTATTAGGTTATGTGTTTTTTGAACAGTACGTTTGTGAGGTATGAGCATTGTCCAAAAGACGTGTTGTCGTAACCGGTCTGGGTATTATTTCTCCTGTTGGCAACACGGTGGACGTTGCCTGGGATAACATCCTTGCCGGCAAGAGCGGCATTGGCCCGATCACCGGTTTTGATGTATCTGACTTCCCGGTACGCTTTGGTGGCGAGGTCAGGGACTTCGATGTGTCTGCGTTTATTGCAAACAAGGATGCACGCCGCATGGCCGAGTTTATCCACTACGGCATTGCCGCCGCCAGTCATGCTATCGAGGACTCGGGTATCGAGATTAACGATGCCAATGCCCGGCGCGCCGGTGTTGCGATCGGGTCCGGTATCGGTGGTTTGCATGGTATAGAAATCGCCTATCAGGCCTTTCTGGATGGTGGCCCGCGAAAAATCTCTCCCTTCTTTGTGCCGGGTAACATTATCAATATGATTGCCGGTAATCTGTCCATTATGCACGGTCTGAAAGGACCCAACCTTGCGATCGTTACCGCGTGTACCTCGGCGACGCACAGCATCGGTGTTGCGGCGCGCACCATTGCCTATGGTGATGCCGATATCATGATCGCCGGCGGCGCGGAAATGGCGACCTGTCCCACGGGTGTTGGCGGGTTCTCGTCGGCACGCGCACTCTCTACCCGCAACGACAATCCCGAGGCGGCCAGTCGTCCCTGGGACAGGGACCGTGATGGCTTTGTGCTCAGTGATGGTGCCGGTGTGCTGGTGCTTGAAGAATATGAATCGGCGCGTGCACGTGGTGCAGAAATATATGCCGAAATTGCCGGGTTTGGTATGAGCGGTGATGCCTACCACATGACACAACCCTCCGAGGGCGGGGAAGGTGCGGCACAGTGCATGGATGCGGCATTGGCGGATGCCGGCCTGAATCATGGCGACGTTGATTACATCAATGCCCACGGCACCTCGACCCCCGCGGGTGATATTGCCGAGACGCTGGCCATCAAGCGTTCGTTTGGCGATCAGGCAGGCAAAGTGGCCATCAGTTCGACCAAGTCCATGACAGGGCATTTGCTGGGAGCCGCCGGCGGCATCGAGGCGCTGTTCTCAATTCTGGCGCTGCGCGATCAGGTGGTACCGCCCACGATCAATCTGGAAAACCCCGACCCGGAATGTGACCTGGACTATGTACCGGATACTGCGAGGGAAATGAAGGTTGAGGTTTCAATGTCCAACTCGTTCGGTTTTGGCGGTACCAACGGCACGCTGATATTTCGCCGCATGGACTAGTACTGATCCAACCGCATCAAGATTGCAATCACTGCCACGGAAGCGCACCGAAAAACACGGAAAGATTTCTAGTCAGGTATTTATTCTTTCATCTTTCCATGTGCTTCCGTGACTATAAAAAGTACTGGCACATGGCCTGATCGCTACCGGCATGGGGGCTAATCAAGAATGAGTGGTGCACCGGGTTTGCACGCACGGCAAGCTACCCGACAGTGCCATGTGCATGCGATCGAGCAGGTCTTCGACCTTATCGACCTGCACCAGTCAGACCCGCTTCGCTATCCCCACCTTTTACAAAGTAGTGCGCATGGACGTTTCGATATCCTGTTCGCTTTTCCGGGTGACAGCCTGGTGCTGGATGTTGACGGGCATGTCACGGGACCGGATGGTGCGGGCGCGCACGGCAGTGATTTTCTCACGGCGTTCGATGACTGGTGGCAGCAGCAGGGAATCGTTACACCGGACAAGGCAGGACTGCCATTCACCGGTGGCTGGTTTGTCTACCTGGGTTATGAACTGGCTGGACAAATTGAGCCGTGCCTGCGGTTGCCGAAACCAGAGGGTACTTTGCCGGTTGCCATTGCCACCCGTTTCAGGTCGGCGGTCATTCGTGATAATGACAGGCAGCAGTCATACATCGTGGCTGAACACGGGCAGTCAACAGCGGTTGCCGAAATCCTTGATGATATCTCTTCGTTGACTGATCAATTGGCAGCCAACACGGCTGCAGTGGCGTCTGTCTGTGAAGATAATCCGCAGGATTATCTGGACGCTGTCGGGCGCATACATGCTTACATACGTGAAGGTGACGTCTTCCAGGTCAATCTCTCCAGGCGCTGGAAGATCACGCTGCAACAGGCTGTCGATGCGGCCACCTTGTTTAACAATCTTGCCCGGCACAATCCTTCACCGTTCGCCGGCATGGCGACCTGGGAGGGCGTGTCGATTATCAGTTCGTCCCCGGAGCGCCTGGTTTGTGTGCGTGACGGCAGGGTAGAAACACGGCCAATTGCCGGCACACGTCCGCGTGGCGATGTATCAGCGTCTGACAGGGCCTACTCGGAAGAACTGCTGGCGCACCCCAAGGAGCGCGCCGAACATATCATGCTGATCGATCTTGAGCGTAATGATCTCGGCCGTCTGTGTGTGCCCGGTTCAATTGAAGTCAACGAACTGATGGTGCTCGAATCCTATGCCCATGTGCACCATATCGTTTCCAATGTACGCGGGCGGCTGCGCAACAACATTTCGCCGGGTAAGGTGATCCGTGCAGTGTTCCCCGGTGGTACCATCACCGGCTGTCCAAAGGTGCGCTGCATGCAGATTATTGCCGAACTTGAGCAGGTGGCGCGTGGTGCCTATACCGGTTCCATGGGTTATATCAATCGTGATGGCAGTATGGACCTGAATATACTGATACGCAGCATGGTGTGTGAGGGAAACCGGCTGGAGTTGCGTGCCGGTGCCGGCATTGTGGCGGATTCGGATGCACAGGCTGAACTGGAGGAAACCCGTGCCAAGGCACGCGGGCTGTTACGTGCCCTCGGGCTGGACGACGCATGAAAGATACTGAGCTGCGGGTGCTGGTGAATGGTAAACCGCTTGACTGTGTGTCGACATCAGATCGCGGTCTGCTCTACGGTGATGGCGTCTTCGAAACGATCGCCGTATCCGACGGCAAGCTATGTCACTGGGAGCGCCATCTGCAGCGGCTGCAATCCGGGTGCGAGCGCCTCGGGATGTCGACGGTTGATGGTGCGCTGTTGGCAGAGGAAACTGGTTTACTGATACAACAGTCGCAGCGGGCCGTGGTAAAAATCATCATTACCCGCGGTAGTGGTGGCCGCGGTTACCGCGTACCTGGGCAACCACGGCCAACACGTGTCATACAATTGCACGACTGGCCAGACTATCCGGCAAGCTGTACAGAGAGTGGTATCAAAACAAGAGTTTGCCACACCCGACTGGGACAAAATGTCTCTCTGGCCGGCATCAAGCATCTCAACCGGCTCGAGCAGGTATTGGCACGACAGGAATGGGATGATCCGGAAATCATGGAAGGTCTGTTACTGGACACTGGCGGGCACCTGGTGGAAGGTACCATGAGTAATGTATTTATGGTGAAAGACAGGGTATTGATGACACCTGACCTGACGCTTTGCGGTGTTGCCGGTATTATGCGGGCACGTATGCTGGAGCTGGCGAGACAGCACTCGATAGAGTCCAGAATTCAGCCTGTAACACTGGATACGTTGCTGCAGGCGGATGAAGTGTTTGTCTGTAACAGCCTGATCGGTATCTGGCCCGTTATCGGGATTGATAAACAGGCATTTCCAAAGGGACCTGTTGCTGCACGCTTGCAAGCGTTGCTGGCTGACTAACCCATGTCTCTGCAGACGGGTAAACAGGTTTAACAGTACCTATGACGACACCTAATCCGCAAAAACCAGGCATGCGAACATTCCTGTATCGCGTGTTTATTATGGCAACACTGGCGGCGTTGTGTGTTGCCGCCATCACCCTGGTTCGTTTTCAGCAATTCCAGGACACCGCGCTCGATCTGCCGGCCGACGGTTTGATCTATAACATGCCAGCCGGAGCCTCCCTGAACCAGCTCGCCTATGACCTGGAGGCACGCGGCATTATCCAGCATCCCCGTTTCCTGATACTGCTTGGCCGGAAAATGGATGCGGCCACCCGTCTACAGGCAGGTGAATACGACCTGGCCCGGGGTGTTACGCCACCGGATCTGTTGCAGGTGCTGGTAGCAGGCAAGGTCATTCAGCATGAGTTAACCCTGATTGAAGGGCATTCATTCAGGGAGATGCTGCAGCGGGTCAATGCCAACCCCATACTGGAACACACATTAGTCGATCTGAGTGATGCGGAGATTATGGCGGCACTCGGTCAAGCGGAGCAGCACCCGGAAGGGCGCTTCCTGCCGGATACCTACCATATTACGCGTGGCACCACTGACCTGGAATTTCTGCGCCGTGCCTACCAGGCGATGACTGCCCGGCTGCAGACAGAATGGGATGCCCGCGAGGAAGGTCTGCCATTGAAGACAGCCGACGAGGCCCTGATTCTTGCGTCCATCGTGGAAAAGGAAACCGGCGCACCTGAAGAGCGAGCGCAGATCGCCGGTGTCTTTGTCAGGCGCTTGCAAAAAAATATGCGCCTGCAGACGGATCCAACGGTTATCTACGGGATGGGAGAATCGTATGACGGCAATATACGCAAACGCGATTTGCTGAAGGATACGCCCTACAATACCTACACCCGAGAGGGTCTGCCACCCACGCCGATTGCCATGCCAGGTGTTGAGGCAATTCACGCGGTAATGCATCCGGCTCCGGGCAAGAGCCTGTATTTTGTGGCCATGGGCGAGGGCCGGCATTATTTCTCCAGTACACTTAAACAACACAATCTCGCCGTGGATAAATTCCAGAAAAAGAAAAAAGGCATCACACTGCCACCGCAAGGACAATAATCATGAAAGGCAAGTTCATTACGGTTGAAGGCATCGAAGGGGTTGGAAAATCCACCAACATGGATTTTATCCACCAACAACTGTTAACAGCCGGTAAGGACGTGGTGGTGACACGTGAACCCGGGGGCACGCCGCTGGGTGAGGCGATCCGCGGATTGCTGCTAGACCCCGGGTACACGGGTATGGACTCAACCTGTGAATTGCAGCTGATGTTTGCTGCTCGAGCTGAACACCTTGCCCGTGTCATCCGGCCTGCCATTAAAAGTGGCCAGTGGGTGCTATGTGACCGCTTCACTGATGCAACCTACGCCTACCAGGGTGGCGGGCGCGGTATTGATATGGGCATCATTGCGCGCCTGGAAGAACTGGTGCAGGGCGACTTCCGGCCGGACGTGACCCTGCTGCTGGATGTGCCGGTCGAGGTTGGTCTGGCGCGTGCCAGTCAGCGCAGTTCTCCCGATCGCTTCGAGCAGGAGCAGGTGGAATTTTTCGAGCGGGTGCGGCACTGTTATCTCCAGATGGCCAAAAATTACGCGGGTCGTTACCGGGTGATTGATGCCAGTCAGCCACTGGAGTGGGTACAGAATCAGCTTGAACATGTATTGCAATCAATGTGTTAATGAATATTCCTGATGATGTTTGTGATAAGCCGTCCGGGATATGTATGAATATTTCGCAATGGTATGTTGCTGGAATCAGGTCTGCATACATTGCGCTCTCTTTTTCTCTGCTACTTTGTTTTCCTGTTATTGCAACCACCGGTGAAAACAGGGATTGCCAGGAAAGTGGTCCGCTGGTATTCGGGGTACTGCCGTTTATCAGTGCTGAACAACTTGTCTTCCGGTTTACTCCGCTGGTGGATTATTTGTCGGATAAACTTAAGGTTCCCGTCCGAATTGAAACCGCTCCCGATTTTGTTGAATTCGCCCGGCGAACCCATGAAGAGACTCGTTACGATATTCTCTTTACTGCTCCCCACTTCTTCACCCGTGCAAGCCAGAAGGCAGGTTACCGTCTGATTGCCAGTGTCGATTCACCGGAAATGTGGGCGGTCATAGTGGTGCCGAAGCAGAGTGAAATCCAGACCCTTCAGGAATTGGAGGGCAAGCGCCTGGCAACAGTCCCTCCCCTGGGGCTTGCGACATTACTTGCGAGGAAGACCCTGTTCGAGGCCGGTATTGATCCCGATGTGGATCTCGATATGGTCATTACTCCGACACATGATGCCTCGTTGCTTAGCTCATATCATGGCGTTACCGATGCATCGGCTCTCATGCAGCCGCCATTTGAGGCGGCCAGTAAAAAAGTTCGTGACAGCATGCGAGTTATTGCCAGGACCGAGTCCACGCCTCATATCCCGATCAGTGTGGCTCCCTGGCTGGAGGAGGCCTGTGCAGCAGAGATAGCAGCGCTGCTGGTCAATATGGGATCGACCCCAGAAGGCAAGGCGGTATTGCAGCATAACCGATTTACCGGTTACCGGCCGGGAGATCCATCTGTCTATGAAAGTCTTGATGACCTGTTGAGCCGCTGAGTTTCGCGCGCGCATGAAATCTGCAAGCTTGTTTCAATCGCTCCGTTTTCGACTGATTGCCAGCGTGGTATCGATTGAGATAATCATGCTGTCGCTACTGGTCTGGAACAATATCTCCATTATCCAGACTACACACACTGATCGTTTGCGCGACACGGCAACGAGCATGATTCAGCAGATTGCGCGGACCTCCGGTAATTACATGGTGGCAGTAGACTATGCAACCCTGGAAGCTTATTTGGGCAACATAATTGACTATCAGGAGTTGTCTTACCTGGTCGTACTCGACAGGGACGAGCATGCAGTAATAGCGCTGGGCAAGTTTCCCACACAACCATGGCCTGTATTAGAGGCACATCCGGCACAGGTCCGGGATGGGGTATTCGATGTCAGCGATGTGATTACGGTAGCCGGTCAGCCGATGGGCAGGGTGTTGATGGGTTTTTCCCTGTCGCTGATGGATGAGGCGATCCGCAAATCACGAACTCGCGGTATTTCAATTGCGGTTGGCGAAATTGTGTTAACCGTGATCGTAACTGTCCTGATCGGCCTGGGTCTGACTCGCAGGCTGGGCATACTGGCCGCTGCAGCGCAGGAAGTGGGAAAAGGGGATTACTCAATCAAGATTCCTGTTGAAGCTGCTGATGAAGTTGGTAGGACCGCGTCCGCATTCAACTATATGGTGACAGAGGTTTCGAACAGGACGCGGCAACTCGAGGCTGCGGAGGCACAGTCACGTACCTTGCTGGCAGAGAATAGAAACCTGGTGCATACCTCACTGAATGTGCAGGAAGAAGAACGCAAGTACCTGGCGCGCGAGCTGCATGATGAACTGGGGCAGTGTATAACAGCAATACAGGCTGACGCTGAATCCATCCGCGACCTGTCGAGAGGCGGTGACACCCGAATAAAAACAAGCGCCAGTGCAATTCTTGATGTTTCATCGCGTATCTACGAGGTCGTGCATTCGATGATGCAGCGGCTGCGTCCCGGAATCCTGGATGATCTTGGGCTGGTTGAGGCACTAAAAGATGCAATCGCTGCCTGGCAGGAAAGGAACCCGGATACACAATGTCTGTTCAATGTGTCAGGTGATCTTGCCAGCCTGGGAGAGCGTATTAACATTACTGTTTACCGGATTGTTCAGGAATGCCTCACAAATATCACCAAACACGCGCAGGCCGGAAATGTCACAATCGCTTTATCCAGGACCACTGACCGGCTGCTACTTGATATGAAGGATGATGGACAGGGAATGGATGTGTCCGTCCCGCGAAGCGGTCTGGGCCTGATCGGTATGCGGGAAAGGGTGGAGTCGCTGGGTGGAGAATTCAGTCTGGATGCCCGTGAAGGGGAAGGTCTTTCGATAATGATCTCAGTGCCATTGGTCGGGGAAGAGGCGCAGGCTTGAACGCAGATAGAAGAATAAAAGTATTACTGGTGGATGATCACGAGGTGGTTCGTGCCGGTTACCGCAGACTGCTTGAAGCAACTGATGATATTGTGGTGATTGCAGAGGCAGCGGATGGTGAGTCGGCCTATACACGTTTTTTTCAATACCAGCCCGATGTGCTGGTGATGGACCTGTCAATGCCGGGCATGGGTGGTCTGGAAGCCAGTATGCGCATACTGGCAAAGGACAGCGCCGCTAAAATACTGGTCTTCAGCGTGCATGAAAACGAAGTCTTTCTGACGCGTGCGCTCGATTCGGGAATACTCGGCTACATTTCCAAACGCAGTGCGTCACAGGTCATGATAGAGGCCGTGCGGCAAGTTGCAGCAGGTTCGCTCTACGTCGGTCAGGAAATGATGCCGTACCTTGTTAAACACAAGACCACGCCGGAGTCGGGTGCCATTGCAGGTTTGACACCCAGGGAGTTTGAAGTCTTTCAGTTGCTGGCAAACAGCAAGTCCGTGAATGACATTGCAGAAATCCTGAGCCTGAGCCCGAAGACGGTCGGTCACCACTGTACCAGCGTAAAGAAAAAACTGGGCGTTTCCGATATTGCCGCCCTGACGCGTCTTGCTATCCGGATGGGGGTCATTACACCCTGATCGATATCCGTATGGTTTTCTCTCGCAGCCGGGTTCTCCTTTCAGTCGTGCTGGCAGTTTGCCTGACCGGGATAGCCGGCCCGGTGTGCGCAGCGAA
>Ga0316194_10001000_pt1 | contig 19269 bp, 15 predicted proteins | sample CroRivsedime1_MG_FD_204936 | JGI IMG/M metagenome (GOLD analysis project Ga0316194, IMG submission 204936) | Coastal sediment microbial communities from Maine, United States - Cross River sediment 1 | ecosystem: Environmental > Aquatic > Marine > Coastal > Sediment | place: USA: Maine...
GAATTTTAAATCGCAAAACACGGTTTTTGTCTTCCCTATCTGTAGATCACTCAAAAAAAAATACCATCCACAGATTACGCAGATTACACAGATTTCAAAAAAATTAAATACCGTATTTATCCAGCAATTCACGAATCGCCGGAATGATATAGATCTCTTCATGGGGTATCAGGGCCAGCTGAGTGGCCAGTATTTTAATTTTTTTATGCACCGACTTGTGTTTGTCCATGACAAATAATTTTTGCCCCTTAACGGTGCAAAGACCACTTCGGACCTTGATCCCCGAAACCTTGAGGTTCTGTTCGGAAACCGTAATCTGCATTCGTTCCGCCAGGTCCATGAGCTCTTGATACAATTGGTCGGGTTTCATCACATTAAAGCGCTACAACCCCTTGAAAATCGCAGCCTGTGTGTTATTATTATCAAACATTAAAAATTCCTAAAATGAGCGTTTCAACTTAGAATTTATACGCGCAGGAGGCCTTAAATGGAGTCCATATCAACAAAACAGACACAAGTCCAGGTTCGTGTAAATGATTTTATTCGCAGTGTATACAACTGGATGGCGATCGGGCTGGCATTGACCGGTTTTGTGGCCTTTTACGTCGCCAGCAATCAGACTCTGCTGAACCTTATATATCGCAATCAGATTCTGTTTTTCGGCCTGATTATCGCTGAACTGGGGCTGGTGTTTTGGATCAGTGCCCGTATTCAACGCATGCAGGCTTCCACCGCCACTGCCCTGTTTGTGCTCTATTCAACCTTGAACGGGGTAACTCTGTCGTTTATATTTATTTTTTATACCCGGGCATCGATTGCTTCTACTTTCTTTGTCTGTGCCGCGACGTTTATTGCCTGCAGCATCTACGGCTGGACCACCAAGCGCGACCTGACTTCCCTCGGTGGATTCTTGATGATGGGCTTAATCGGGATCATCATCGCCTCGCTGGTCAACATTTTCATCCGCAGTTCAGCCATGCACATGATCATCAGTTATATCGGGGTACTGGTTTTCGTCGGCTTGACCGCTTATGATACCCAGAATCTGAAAGCCATGGCGATTTCACAGCCTGCAGATGTCGGTGCCAGCGCGATACGCAAGGGGGCAATCCTGGGCGCCCTGAAATTGTATCTGGATTTTATTAACCTGTTTCTGATGCTGCTGAGGATTCTCGGTAACCGCGAATAATTTCCATGTGAAGCTAGGCAATATCAGAAAATTTTAACCACAGAGCCCACAGAGATCACAGAGTCTTCTATATAGCGTTTAACTGTTTTTGATCTCTGTGGGCTCTGCGCGCTCTGTGGTAAATTTCAACCAAGGGTGGCTTTGACGACATCGGCGATTTGCTGACAGAAACGCCGGGTATCATCTTTTACAGGCCCTTCAACCATCACCCGGCATAGCGGCTGGGTTCCGGAATAGCGCACCAGCACCCTGCCCTTTTCACCCAGGCACTCCTCCACCGAACGAATTACAGCCATAATCTGCGGGACATCTTCAATCAGCGGTTTCCTCTGAACCTCGATATTCAGCAAAACCTGGGGAAATACGGTCATTACCCGGCTCAATTCCGATAGCGGCTTGTTCTCTTCGCACATGGTCTGAATCAGCCTTATCGCCGTCAGCATCCCATCACCGGTGGTATGTTGATCCAGAAAAATCATGTGGCCCGAATCTTCTCCGCCGATTACGGCCCCATTGGCATTCATTTGTTGCAGCACATAGCGATCACCGACCTGGGCCATCATATGATTGATACCCAGGTCTTTTAAGGCCAGTCGCAGCCCTAAATTGCTCATGACGGTGCTCACGACCAAATTGTTTTTCAACAATCCTTTGCGCTTTAAAGACCGGGCACATATGGCCAGTGTCCGGTCACCGCTAATGACAAGACCCTTCTCATCCACGGCAACCAATCGGTCACCATCTCCATCAAAAGCCAGCCCGATATCGGCCTTTTGCGTCACAACCGCATCAATTAACGTTTCAGGGTGCTCGGATCCACAGTCCGCGTTTATATTTTTGCCGTCGGGGCGGATATGGAGCGCCTCGACCTGCGCACCGAGATCTTTAAATAATTTCGGGGCAACAGCATAGGTCGCTCCATTGGAACAATCCAAAACGATCTTCATAGCGTTGAATAGCTTAGCGTCGGGCAGGGTGTTTCGCAAAAAGGCCAGGTAACGTTCAGGCGCATCGATCATGGTTTCAACGTTTCCGATGCGATGATTGGATTTACCTGGGATAAGATCGATATTATGGGCCGGTAAAAGACGTTCAATCTCATCTTCTTTGGCGTCGGAAAGTTTGTAGCCATCAGCGTCAAATATCTTGATGCCGTTGTCGCCAAACGGATTATGTGAAGCGGATATGACAATCCCGGCTGCCGCAGCGTTTGATGATACCAGATAGGCCACTGCCGGTGTGGGTAAAATACCGGCCAGACAGACATCAGCGCCAACGGAACAGATCCCGGATGCCAGGGCATCTTCAATCATGTCACCTGACTCACGGGTGTCTTTTCCAATGATTATTTTTGTTGGGATGGCGCTGCCGCCGAAAAACGATGCTACCGCGCGGCCGATTCCGAAGACCGCCTCAGCTGTCAGCGGGTATTCATCTGCGACGGCGCGGATACCATCTGTGCCAAAAAGTCTACTCATAAATAGAAAAATGTTATATTGGTTAAATTTGTTATATTGGTTTAATTGGTTTAACTAAGAATCCCGCCGAACTAATATAAACAATAAATCCCATCGAACCAATTAAACCATTCCCTTATTTAAAAGATGGAATTAAACTGAGTGCATCATCGGTAATCCGGTCAACAATTCCCTGGAGCCATCGGGTTCCGATGACGCCATCAGACGGTGGTAGTCCCTGAATGACAGAAATATAATCCAGGCCGGTTTTCCTGATCCCCTTTTGGACTTTTTCAAGAAAGGAATCTCGGTCACCCGCCTCTCCGGTTTCGTCGCGGCTCTGATTAAGCAAATCTTGCAAGCGTGGCCACCGAGCCACCAATTCCTGCTTTTGCTTGTGTGCAGAAGATGACCGGGCACGCTCACTGCTTTTTTGGGTTTCCATCTCCAGGGATATTTGTATCTTGTCGCAAAGGGCTTCAAGCCGATTGACCCGCTCTGAGATGGCTCGATGCAGTTTTTCTTCGAGCCCGGCCAACAGTGTTTCTGGAAAATATTCTGAAATAAACTGGCGGCGCACCTGTTGGTACCATTGGCCCAAGGCAATCAGATTGGCAATATACATGATATTGTTGAGCACCACCCGCTTTTCGTTTCGGTACCGCCCGGGCTTGTATGATAAGTTGCCGTCATTCGGCGCACCGCCATACAAAATGCGCCCGGTCCTGAGCTCATCTTTGCGAACAATCGTACCGGCAGCCACTGTGGTCCCGTAAGCCAGCCGACAGGGGCCGACCAGACCGCCCTGCCCGCCCAGGAATATCGGTGGCTGATTTAACATCACTCCTTTTGGCACATCACCGATCAGCGACGCCGTCACTTTGTCTTGATTGGGTGTAAAATTAAAATGGATATAGGAGCTACCCACTTCACTGTGATTTTTGCGACTGGTGCCACCGGCCATCAGACAATCGCAAAAATTAATTAAACTTCCCAGGGTGACAAATGGAAAGAGAATCGTATGTTTGGTCCCTACGGTGTGCGCAATGCTGGCCTGTTCCTCAAAAATGCTGGCTTCCCGCACATGAGATCCCAGGCCGGCTTTCGCGTTTGCCAGGAAAACAGCATCTTCAAAAAAACCGCCCTTCAGTTCAACCCCGGGCCCGATCTGACAGTTTTTAACGGTAGCCGGCGCTTCTAACCCGATGATCGCACCATTTAAAATTACAGTCGCATCGCCAATGATCTTAGAACCCGCATGTATCGTCACACCGTCACCTGAGATTCTATCAATATCAACTTCTGCTCCGATTTCGATACTTTCCGGACAGGCAATCCGGACTCCCTTGGCAATTAGCTGCGCAACCTTTGTTCCTTTTTGGCGTGTCATAGAGCTATCGAAAATATTTCCTTGTGACAAAGTGTCGTTGTCATATTAAGATCCGGCTTGATTTTTTTGTTTCACATCATCTTTAATGCGCTTGACATGCCCGCGACCCAGCCCCTTGACTTCGCATCCCAACTCAAAATAGCGGCGTATTTTTTTGTCGTCCAGTACACCGAAACAATCGACGATGGCGGCTGGGCGTCCGATCATTTTGACAACTTCGTCGGGCTCCAGGTCGAGATACTCCTGGTGCCGAACGGCAAAAATCACCGCATCGGCAAATTCAAGGGCTTTGGACAAATCCGTTTCGATCCGGGTTTCGTCCAGCTTGTCCTGATTGCGGAAAAATCGTTTCATGGAATGATCCGGTGCCGGATAGGTATCCTGCTTTTCAAGTTCCCACCAGTGCTTGACATAAGGATCGTTTACCGCAATTTCCGCTCCCATTTCCGTTAGTTTGCGAACGATAATCTCAGAGCCGCTGTAACGCGTATCGCCTACCCCCTGGCGGTATGACGCGCCCAGCAGTACGACTTTTGAAGCCGCTACGATCTTGCCCATGTTGCGCAGTGCATCGCGCACCTGCTGCGGCACCCTCAATGATCGGGTGTCATTGATATCGATGGCAGCCGGCGTTATCTTGAACACCTTATCTTCAAAACCCATCAGGGTATGGTAGGCCCATACACCCAGGCCGCCATCTTTTGGCAAACAATAGCCGCCAATACCGGGGCCGGGGAAAATCATGTTGCTATGGGTCGGTCGAATTTTAATGGCTTCAATGACTTTGATCAGGTCCACGCCGTTGCGTTCGGCAAATACACTCCATTCATCTAAAAAGGCCAAAGTCGTGGCCCGGTAAGAATTTTCAACGATTTTACAAGTTTCACTTTCAATCGGACGGTCCAGTACTGTGAGCGGATAGTCTGCCACATTGAGTATTTCCGATAAAAAGACGCGCACGCGCTCCCGGGCCGTCTCATTAATGCCGCTGCAAACCCGCCAGAAATCCCGCACCGAAGCCACATAATTGCGCCCCGGCATGACGCGCTCAAATGAGTGGGCCAAAAGCGGCTCGGCATCAGATAACCCGCGTTTGCCAAAGGCCTTTTTGATAATGGGATAGGCCACATATTCGGTGGTTCCCGGCGGTACCGTGGTTTCAATTAAAACCAGACATTCCGGTTTAATCTTTTCCCCGATGATTTTAAGGCTGGCTTCCAGCGCTGCGATATCGGCATGACCCTGGCGAACATCGCCGAATGTTTCTTTAAAATAGTCGCACTGGACATCGACGATGACAACATCGGCCAGACTTAGCGCTTCATGGGTAAAGGTGGCAATCAGGGTTTTTTTCTCTTTGACACAGCGTTCAATCAGGGGGGCGACTTCGGGGTCTTCGGCTTCAACCGGTGCGATGCCTTTGTTGATATAGGGAATTTTCCAAAAAGAACGGGTTGATGGCCGCTGCATTCCAATAACAAACTTGTTGGGGCTGTTGCTGTCGGCATCCGTTGAATCGGCGACAACACCTGCCATCACCGCCCCGACGAAACCAACGCCCATTACCACAACGATTTCTCTGTCCATCAATCGCTGTTCTTTTACGATCCGCTGTAACCTTTTCAATTCTTTTTGATAATCTTTTTCCTGTGGTAATTGGAAAACCTCACCGGCCGGGCAAACCGAAACCGGCGCTTCTGGATGTGAATTTTCATTCTCACTTGAAATCTGCATAAATCATCTCCGTTCTCATTTGATAAGTGGTAATTTTATGGGGCATTTCAATTAATTATCACCTTTATTAACATAAGATATTATCATATGGCTATGATAAATCAAATCTAAATTGAGCCTTTCAAATTTTAAAAATGGATTTTTTTGTCTTATATCCAAGGATCATTGATTATAATAATTAATGAATTCTACCCGTCGAGAGCCTCTGGGTCGAACGATCGATTTATATTTTGCTCTAGCGTTAAGGCCGCAGCGGCTAACCAAACGGTTACGCCAAAAGCATCTAAAAACCGATCGGCGCATAATAGCTAAAAATTCGTAATTACAATGTGTTATGGTATAATTGCATTTTTTGGTGTTGAAAGACACCTAAATTTATGATTTAATTTGAGATAACCGGAATTCAACAACACCGGTATTTGTCTTGGTTTAATTGAATTAGAAAGGAGCTGTGTTTAATGGCACGCATTCTTATTATCGATGACGAATCTCAAATCCGATCGATGCTCCGATTGATGCTGGAAAGAGTGGGATATGAGGTCGTCGAGGCCCCTGACGGCATCGAAGGAATTAGGAAATACCGAGAAAAACCTGCCGACCTGATCATCACGGATCTTATTATGCCAAATAAAGACGGCATCGGAATGATCATCGATCTAAAAAAGGAGTTTCCCGAGGTAAAAATCATTGCCATGTCCGGAGGAGGCGTAAATCGTCCTGAAGGTTATCTTGATGGCGCCAAGAAACTGGGCGCAAACCGTACCCTCACAAAGCCCATTGATAGAAATAAAATGCTGACAGCGGTTAAAGAAACCCTGAAAGAAGGCACCACTGCCGCTGAGTCATCTGCGTGACGGAATTGCATCATACTGCTTAAATAAATAAAAAAGCTGCCGAAAAATGACCGGCTCATTTTCGGCTTTTCACAATTACTAGCTAATTTTTACTAATAGGGGACCGACAGAGACCTTTTTGCATTACGCTGGACCATTCACCCGGCATTTCAGCCCGCCTATTTCCACCTAAATTGAAGGTTTCAAATTTTAAATAGGGATCATTCTGTTTTATATTCTATGAATTCTTTTTGCTTGTAGACCCCCTCAGCGGCGGGACCTTACGAGCGGCAATCCTGCATTGACCTCGACAATCGCTCAACTTGGGTTGCAGCCCAAAGAATCCCCGGCTTTATGATTTTTTGGCTTTGCAAATTTTTCCGGATTATTATAAAAGAAAACGGTTAAGGCCAAAATCCACGGTCTCCCCTGCTATTCTCATGCTGGATCAAGGAAAAAAATACGTGAAGATATTCGTTTTAATATTCTGTGTCATTATTCTCTTTCCGTTCAATACGGCAGCCGATATCATTTTTTTTAAAGATGGCATGAAAACTGTCTGCCAGGATAGAGCCTGGGAGGAGGAGGGAGAAGTCAGATGTGAATATGAAGGCGCGATTCTGAGTTATCAAAAAAAAGATGTAATACGGATCGAGAAAACAAGTATTGAAAAACAATCTAACGGCCTTCCTGGCAAAACTGAGATACCTATCAAGGCCACTGCAAAACAAGCGACACCGGCTCCGGAAATTAAACAGCCCGCTCCTTCCGAGAAAAAACCGTTAGCCCCAAAGGATTCCAAAATTGTTTTAACTAAACCTGATTCACCTAAAACAAAGGGATTGGAATTCTATAATCCCAGACGTCCGCAAAAGTACTGGACCAGTGCAACTTCCAAACACCATTTTTTTAAAGAAGCTGTCGCAACGCTGGCGAAACAGTATGATCGCTCTCCCGAATGGATTCAACATCATATGGGTGAGACCAACGACCTTTATGAAATCCATCAAAATTTGAGCAGAGGCAAATTAAATGCACCGGTGGCAGTGCCGGATGACAACGAAGAAAAGGTACCTGAAACGCTTTTTTACAATCCGCGAAGACCACAGAAATATTGGACGAGTGCTAGCTCAAAGCACAATTCATTCAAAGAAGCAATCGCTGCAATGGCCAAAGAATACGAACGGACGCCGCAATGGGTCCAGCAATATATGGGAACCACCAATAACCTTAGTGAAATCCATCAAAATTTGGCAAACCGAAAGGAAATTGAAACTTCGCAATAGATTCAAGTGTCCGGAGGCCGCTGCGACTGCGCGCCGGGCCTTGCGGTTTAACAACGCAGGCAACCCGGTAGATCCCCGTCATTCCTGACGCTGCCCAAAACGACGGCACTTTATCGCTATCGATTGCATTATTCATTTTATTGACAATCGAGCAATTTTCCTGTACGATTTTAACAAATTATATTGTAATATAGACTATTTATATTATCTTCAGTTCCAGCCCCGCAAAGCGGCTTTGTGCTTTGCAAGTTTTCGAAAGGCCAGGCGCTTATGCTTTCAGTCAGTCGCGATGTTGTTGCACTTATCCGAATATTTACCAGCTGTTTGACAGCCGCTTTTTTGATCTTCTTTATTTCATCGCTATCCGGAGAGGATCTGATTAAAAACAACAGCTTCATTGAAGATCTGGATAGAAACCTTTTGGAAATTACGGCTGAATTGGAAAGCGGCATCGAAGGCAGAATTAACCAGTTGGGAGAAGTGCCCGCCATTAATCCGTATAAAAAATTCTACTGCGCCGAATTTGCAAAAGAGGTTCATGAAGTTTCATACTTAACGGAAAAGCAAAAAATTTTGTTCGATTCATTTAATGTCCGTGACTTTGAAAGTAAATCAAAGCGCCTGGTAAAATATTCAGAAAACGCCAATATGCAAGCCCTGATGAATGAGCTTGAGATTGTAAAAAGAGAGCTTAAAAATTCTGTCAATTTGATTGATAAAAGACGCAAAAAACTCGTACGCCAAAGAACGGCCTATATTATCCTCTTTTTCGTACTCTGGATTGTTATCTATTTCTATTATAGTCGCGGCTTTATCAGGCGATAACTCTACCTTTATGTCCGCCGGATCAGTTGTTTTCCGATGCCGGTTCCATGACCTTTGAAAAGGAACATCTATTTTTTTCAGGTCATTCGCAACCATAAAAAATATTAAAAACCGATAAAGAAAACCGATTCCTCATGTATCAGTCATTTTATAACTTAAAAATTAAGCCGTTCCAAATCACTACGGACCCAAAATTTCTGTGGCTCGGTGAAAAACATAAAGAAGCCCTGGCAACGCTTAAATACGGTATCCTGGAAAATAAAGGCTTTCTGCTGCTAACCGGCGATGTCGGAACCGGTAAAACCGTTTTAATCCATGGCCTGACGAAAATCATTGACGTTGCGGCAATTGTGGCCACTATTCCGGACCCCGGGCTAAGCAGTATTGATTTTTTTAATTTTCTTTCCGAAGAGTTTAAAATGAACCGGCACTTTGACAGCAAAGGTGCCTTTCTGATCCATTTAAAGCATTTCCTGCACAAAGCCTCGGCATCCGACAAGAAAGTCCTGTTGATTGTTGACGAGGCCCAGCGGCTAAACCACGAACTCATCGAGCAGATAAGGCTTTTGTCAAACATTGAGCTGGACAACCGTAAATTGATCAACATCTTTTTTGTCGGTCAAAGCGAATTCAACAAGATGTTGAATGAAGAACGCAATAAGGCCGTCAGACAGCGAATAACGGTTAGCTACCATATTGATCCGCTAACTGAGCAGGAGACACGCGAATACATTAACCATCGCCTCAAAGTTGCGGGATGCAGCCAAGAACTTTTTAAACCGGAAGCGGTGCGAAAAGTCTACGCCTTTTCCCACGGATATCCGCGACTGGTAAATATCATTTGTGATCACGCACTGCTGACCGGATATTCCGTTGGGAAAAAAAGCATTGATGCCGGGGTGATCAAGGAATGTGAAAAAGAACTCAAAATTCCCCTCAATGAGCCGAACAAAGAAAAAAATGAGCAGGAATTCTTTGAACCCAGAGAAAGCCCCTTCTCCGTGCTGCAAAACCAATCTACCGGCAAACGAATTGGGTATTTCGCCGTTATTGTTTTACTGCTCGTCGTTACCGGCTATTTCTTATTTAATTTGCAGTCCAAAGACGCTCCTCGTTGGAAAATGGAAGACATCGCCCCTCAAACTTACGATTCTCCAGCCTTAAAAGCCAAAGAATCTTTTGTTCCCGGAGTGGTTGGTGAAAATGAAACCACACAAAATTTGCCGGCTGTAAAACGGTTTGATGAGCAGGCCATAGAGGGCAATAATTCTGCAGCATCCGACTCGTCGATAATCGCAAGCCAAAAAGATGAATTATCAGCCGAACCGCAGGTCAGCCCTTTTCCAGATCGGAAAATAGTAATTTACTTCAAGCGTAACTCAAATGATCTTCCGGATCGGGCCTATGATATGCTGGACCGCATTGCTGATTTTATGGTCCACAATCCGAAAACCAATATCAATATCAACGGCTATACGGATTCAATCGGAGCATATAGTTATAATGTCAGTGTTTCTCAGTTCCGGGCGAATATGGTCAAAGGCTACCTGGTCGGCAAAGGGGTTGAGCCGCTCAAAATAAAAGCGTTGGGCCTGGGCCCGAAAAATCCGATTGCCAGTAACGAAACGGACAAGGGCAGACAAATGAACCGCCGGGTGGAAATTGAGCTCAATCTCGATAGCTCGTAGACGGCTCACGCAAAGACGCCAAGACGCGAAGCTTTTCAGATTATCTTCCTATAATTTTTTCCTTTGCGAGCTTTGCGGTTTCGCGTGAGGAAAAATCAATTTCTATAAGCTAATCCCCGAAACCGAACCTGTTTTTTAATAATTTCAATGTGGCTGCGCTCACCTCAAGGCCATTGATCTCTCTGGCGGAAACCCAGCGTGCCTCGAGCGCATCATCCCCCGCTACCGGCTCTCCCATAACATAATCTGCTGCCAGATCAACAATCACGTAATGGAATCGAACTTTTCCGGCCGCATCACGATCGATAACATCAAAGGTATAAATCGGTTTTGAGGCCCGGATTTGAATACCGGTTTCTTCCAGTATCTCTCTTTCGGCAGCCTCCTGAAGCGTTTCACCGATCTCCACACTGCCGCCGGGGATGGCCCAGAGATCTTCCGCGGGCGGCTGTCCTCTGCGAACCAGCAAAACACAACCTTCCTTGAATACCACAGCACCGACAGCCACTCGAGGATTGTCGGGATAATCGTTTTTCTGTTTTGACTGGCGGTTTTTCAAGATTCAGGTATTCCTCGTTCAAATAAAGAATTTGGAGTATTGGATCTATTCATAATTTAGATTTTAGGTTTACGTCCGACCAGATAGCCAAGATCGATTTGCCCATAGTCATTTGATTCAAAATAAAACTATCAGGCGCTGAAGAATAATCAAGAAAGAACTTCGCTTGCTACCCTCGCAATTCCATTTTTCCATTCAGAAAAAAATGGCTGACCGTCCTGGGTCCTTGACACCGGTTGGTCATTGACCTATGGTCCCAGGATTAAGATTTTGCCGGATGTATTCGCATTCTCAAAAATAAATATACTTTCATTTAAAACATTTGATTTTTTAAAGGCCGCCATTATGAAATTCCAATCTAAACTGCCTGACCTCGGGATCACAATTTTTTCGGTTATGACCCAGCTGGCCATTGAACACGGCGCGATCAACCTTTCCCAGGGGTTTCCGAATTTCGATACATACCCCGAGCTCATCTCACTGGTGGACAAGTATATGCGCCAGGGTCATAACCAATATGCCCCCATGCAGGGGGTTATGGTGCTGCGCCAACGAATCGCTGAAAAAGTATCCGACATGTATGGCGCTCAGTACGACCCGGCAACCGAGATCACGGTCACATCCGGCGCCACCGAGTCCGTTTTTGCAGCGATTTCCGCAATTGTAAACAAAGATGACGAAGTCATTATATTTGAACCGGCCTATGACGCCTACGCGCCCGTTGTCCAATTAAACGGCGGTATTCCGATCTTTCTCCAATTAAAATTTCCGCACTACCAGATTGATTGGAACCTGGTTAAACATGCTGTCAACAGCAAAACAAAGCTTATCATTTTAAATTATCCACACAATCCCACCGGTGCTGTTCTGTCGAAGGAAGATATCTCAAGTCTTTCGCAGATCGTTGAAGAAACCCAAATTTTTATTATCAGCGATGAAGCCTATGAGCACATTATCTTCGATGGGTTGCAGCATGAAAGTATTTCCAGATATCCGCAGCTTGCCCGGCGAAGCTTTGTGATCTGCTCTTTTGGCAAAACCTATCACACCACCGGCTGGAAAATCGGCTACTGCCTTGCACCCGAACCGCTTTCAAGCGAATTGCAAAAGATTCACCAATATCTGACGTTTGCATCCAATACTCCCATCCAACTGGCCTATGCCGAATTTATGCAAAACAAAGACCTGTACCTGGACCTGCCCAATTTTTATCAGCAAAAACGAGACCTGTTTTTAAATCTGATAAACAAATCCCGCTTTAATCCCCTTCCCTGCAAAGGAACCTACTATCAAATGCTGGATTATTCGCAAATTTCAGACGAACCGGATTTCATCTTTGCAAAACGGTTGACCGCAGAACATGGCGTGGCCGCTATTCCACCCTCAGCGTTATATCATCAAAAAGATGATCACAAGGTATTACGTTTCTGTTTCGCCAAAAAGGCCGAAACCCTTGAAAGCGCTGCCGAAAGATTATGTCGAATTTGAACAAAAAGGACCCCGCAAAATCAACAAAAATCCAAGTTCAGCAGGATCTTGAGCATCGCATACTGCATGGGATGGCCTGCGAATGGGATGCGGCATGGTTCGGTTTGGAACCGAACAAAAAGCAGCTGATCCAGAGGCCAACATTTGCGATAAAGGAGCTAAAAAGCCAATGGGGAACCTGGTCGCCGGACAAACGGGAAATCTCTTTGAGCCGGCAGTTGGTGCTCAATTATCCCTGGGATTCGATTCGTGATGTTTTACTGCATGAAATGGCCCATCAAATGGCGCAACAGCTGTGGAGCACATCCGGGCAAATGCCGCACGGTACGGCCTTCAAACGGGCCTGTCGACTGCTTCACATCGATTCTACGGCCTCTGTTCATTATGCGCCACTTCAGGATCGATTGCTGCGGGATACATCCAATGCACATGACAAGCGCATGCTGCGAGTAAAAAAATTACTGGCACTGGCTGAAAGCAAGAACCGTTTCGAAGCCGAAGCGGCCATGATAAAGGCCCACGAGCTAATTGCCAGGCATAATATCGAGCTCAACCACCATGAGGGCAAGCGCCAGTTTCTGAGTATTTTTCTTGGCTCCCCTGCCCTGCGCCACCCCCGTGAAGATTACCATCTGGCCAATTTGCTGCAGGATTATTATTTCGTCTCAGGAATCTGGGTACCGACTTACGTCATCGAAAAACAAAAAATGGGTCGGGTTCTGGAAATCAGTGGCACAGCTCAAAATCTAAAAATCGCCGATTATGTCCATGATTTTATCGTTCAGTTCATTGATACACAGTGGCGCAAATACAATCATGAAAAAGGATTGAACCGTTATCGCAAAAGCGATTTTTCGGTGGGCATAATAGAAGGATTTCGCAACAAATTGGAGTTAAGTGTCGTAAAAAAGAAAACAAAAAAGGACACTTTTGCCCTCATTCAAAAAGGAGATCCGCAACTGCATAAATACTTCAAGTTAAAATATCCGCATACCGCCTCGGTGAAAAAAACAGCCTCCCAGCAGGATATCCGGGTTTTAACTGACGGCAAAAAGATAGGTCGAAAATTAATCATTACCAAAGGAATCAGCAAACGAAAAACCGCCAATCCCCGCTTGATTACCGGCACTTAATACCTGAATCCTGAATAATTTCAAATTTTATTTCATTTCTTACCTAAATTTATAAACTTCGCTTCATTTATATTTTTTGTTTTATAGGCATTTTAAAGCGAATAATTTGTAATTATAGGAAATTTTTACTTTATTGGAATATCTTTTGCATACAATAAGGTATTAGAAATTTTTGTATTGAAAACAACAGACTTCTAAAGCGCAGAAATAACACTGAATAAATCCAATCTTCGGTATCAACTTTAATCATTTTACATTTCATAAAAAAGGATTAAAAAGTGCCTAAAATTAAGCGCCAAACAAAAAAAAAGGGTTCTGGCCAAAATGGAAGAAATTCTTATGATTTAGAGTATTATCGAGATATGGGGTGCGAATACATTTGGTCTACCATTTTAATAATTTCCTTGTTCTTTTTTACAATCACAGGTTGTGCTGTCATTCAGGGTAATTTGACCAAAACTTATGAATCAGAATATCATAATACAGTCCAGGCAAGCAGCGATACATTAACTAATTTAAAAATACCCGTAACGGAAAAAATATCGGATGAATTAAAAACAGTAATGAACGCAAAACGTTTTGATGGAACCCCGGTCACAATAGAAGTTGTGAGGATAAATCAGAATCTTACAGAGGTTTCTGTGAGAACGGGTAAAGGGGTAGTTTTGGATAAAAGAGTTTCAACACAGATTCATGGATTTATAAGTGAGAATCTAATACAGCAAGCAAAGCAAGGCATTACGGAGGAAGACCTTGATGACGATTCCCGTCAAGAAATAATTTCTGCCGGATATAGCAGCGAATATGACGAACAAATACAAGGTAAGAGCCCACGGAAATTAGCTGGGATTTATACGGACTCCGTTTTTATAATTTATTTTAAGCAAGATTCAAATGAACTTACAGAAAAAGCAAAGGAAAAACTTGATCGGGTTACTGAAATTATATTGAAAAACCCAAAAGTTGATATTACGCTAAATGGTTATACGGATTCAATCGGAGCACCGTCCTACAACAAAATAGTATCTGAAAATCGGGCCAATGTGGTTAAGGTCTTTCTTATAAGAAAAGGTGTAGATCCTTCTAAAATAAAAACGATAGGCTATGGACCCCAAAATTTTTTGGCAAGCAATAAAACAAAAGAAGGAAGACGTTTTAATCGGCGGGTTGAAATTGAGCTTATTCCCTGATAACATGATAAATTAAATAATATAATTTAAATTTGTGAGGAGGAAAGTTATGTTCAAGAAATTTACATTCATTGCGTTGTGTTTGTCTTTGATTTTTCTTTCAGCATGTGTATCCAAAAAAGAGTATGTGGCACTTGAAACCAAATCAAATCAAACGCAGGCACAATTGGAGCTGGATAAACAAAATCTTCAGGCCCAAGTATCCAAACTAAATAGCGAAAACAATCGCCTTTTGGATACGGTCGAGGGGTTGAAGACGGAGTTGGAACAGGAAAAACTTGCCGTTAAACAAAAAGAGAAGGAAGTTTCAGAATTAGACAAAACCCGCATGGAAATCGAATCTAGCCTGAAAGAGCAAATTGCTCAAAAAGATATAAAACTGGAAGAAATCGAAGGTAATTTAAAAGTCACTTTTGTAGATAAAATTCTTTTTGATTCGGGCAGCGTGACGATCAAGCCTAAAGGCCAGGAAGTTTTATTAAAATTAGCAGATTCCTTCAAGGACAGCAAAAATCGAAATATAGCCGTAGAAGGCCATACCGATGATGTTGAAATCGGTTCAGCTTTGATCGATAGATTCCCAACAAATTGGGAGTTGTCCGCAGCAAGGGCAACCGCAGTCGTCCGTTTTTTACAGGAAAAAGGTAATATTTCACCAAAACGACTAACAGCCAGCGGGTATAGTTTTTATCGGGCAGTTGCACCAAATGAAACACTCGAAGGACGAAGTCAGAATCGAAGGATAGAAATTATCCTGGTTCCAATCCGCTAGATAAATTTTTACAAACTTTCTTTTACATTTGGATGGGTGCTGGTTATGTCAAAAACGGGACTCTTTTATGATAATTTAGAGCATTTGAAATTTTGGGGTCAATAACAAAAATGCAGGATTAGATATTAATCCTGCATTTTTATTGTTTAATTACAATAAATTATTATTTTATAGTTAATTCAGTTGTTTAATTAATTATCAGATTTTTTTATGAAATTACCAATGTAATTTCGTTTTACTAATAACACATTGTTAATTTTCGCCATCCAGCCAATAAGGATTGATGAGATCCTCGAAAATAGTCATCGCGGCTTCGGCGCCCTGGCCTGAAGCGGTGACAATCTGTTTATAGCCCCCTTCAACGTCCCCGGCTGAATAAACACCGGGAGTCGTGGTGCGGTGCTTGCCGTCCTGCTTTATAAAACCTTCTTCATTGACTTCCAGGCCGACCTGCTGAGCCAATTCGACCGCCGGGGTATAGCCGATGGCAATAAAGACACCATCGGTCTCAAACTCTGTAGTTTCGTCGGTTTTTTTGTTAAACAGTAAAATTTGGTTTACGCGTTCTTCTCCACGGATCTCTTTGACTTCGGTGTCCCAGAGTATGGGAATATTATTTTCAGTCAGCTGCCGGGCCAGAAATTCCTGGGCGCGTAATTTGTCCCGTCGATGGATCAGAGTCACATCAATGCCCATGTGGAAAAGATGCAGGGCTTCGGTAACCGCACTGTTACCGCCGCCCACCATCACTACTTTTTTGCCTTTAAAGAGCGGCCCGTCGCATGTGCTGCAGTAGCTGACCCCTCTTCCGGACAGGCGGGCTTCACCGGGAATGTTCAGGTGGCGATGACTGGCACCGGTAGCCAGCAGGATGGTCTTCGTTTGAAATTGTCTGCGGTTGGTCTTGACGGTAAAAGGCGGTCCGGGCTGGATATCCACCACCGCCTCACCCTGAAAAATCTGTACGTATTGCAGCGCGTGGCTAACCATGATGTCAACCAGTGATTTGCCGCCCACCGACGTAAACCCGGGATAATTTTCCACGATCGGGGTGGTGGCCACCTGGCCGCCAAGGGCGTCTCGTTCGACAATGGCCGTGCGCATGCCGCTGCGAACCGCATAAATACCGGCGGTTAAACCGGCCGGCCCCCCGCCCACAATCAGCAGATCAGTTTCAATTAACTCGGCATCACTTTCCGGAATAAAGATGGTCTGGGCCTCCAATTTTTCCAGGGAGAGGACAAAAACTTCCTCCGGTTGTGCGCCCTGTCCGATAAGGACGTCGTTGGCAAATGCCTGGGGCACACTCTGGGCCGAATATTGATTGGCCAGTTCCGGTTCGCTTTGAATATCAACAATTTCCAGCGAAATCCGCTCCGGCGTCTCGATGGCAGCTTTGACCGCATTGATGGCCTGCTGGGGGCAATACGGGCAGGTCGGGCTGACAAATATCTTAATCCGTCTGTCGGAATCAATCCGTTTGATCACTTTTAAGGATTGATCGCTCAGCTGACTTTTCCCCATGCCGATCAGAATCAATATTTCAAGAAACGTTCGGGCCTCTTCTCCCATCGGCGCCCCCAGCCACTGGATCGAATATTTTTCCGGGGCAATCAGCAGTGTGGGAGAATGGGTCACATTCCACTCCTTGGCCAGCTCGTGGTCCAGATCGTACTCGCGCAGCGTAATCTTGTCGCTCAACTGGCGAAAGGCACGAATCACCTCCCGGTTGGCATTGGTAAAAACATTTTCATGCCCTTTGGCGGTAAACAGATAAAGCGGAATTTCATTGGGCAATTGATCAAAAGTCGCTTTCAGCTGTTGAAGATATGCTTGACTGGCCATCTCGCTTTCCCTGGGATCCATATAAGGCGTATCCTGTTGCATTGTATGTCCTTCCATTTTTGTCTATTTTTACGCCAGTGCCTCTCCTATGCTAACCGGCACCTCCAAAATATTTTATCTTATTTGATGCACATATTATTTTAAGTATAACAAAGTTGTGTGTCAACCAGGTTTAACCGTACATATCGCGCAGGGTCCGTTTGAGAACTTTACCGGTTGCAGTCCTGGGAAATTCATCGATTATGACGACTTCTTTTACTTTCTGAAAACGCGCCGCAACTCGCTCGTTTACCCATTCCAATAGTTCTTGGGGGGAAGCTGTAGCTTCCTGCTGCAAAATCACTGCAGCTACCGGTGTTTCCCCCCATTTTTCGCTGGGAACCCCATATACCGCAACCTCTCGAACAGACGGATGCTTAATAAGGACTTCTTCGATGTCTCTTGGATAGACGTTGATACCACCGGAAATGATCATATCCTTCTTTCGATCCACTAGATGCAGGAAGCCCTCATCATCAGTGAAGCCTAAGTCGCCGCTGTAAATCCATCCATTTATAATCGTTTGCCTGGTAAGCTCTGACTGTTTATAATAGCCCGCCATTGCGAGCGGGCCACGACCGATGATTTCGCCCACTTTCCCGGCTGGCAGTTCTTTCCCTTGACTATCAACAATCTTAATATCGGAAAAAGGCGTCGGACAACCAACGGATTCAGGCTTTTTTTCATAATCGTATTTGTCCAGAACGGTAAAAAATCCTTCCGTTAATCCATAGGCTTCGTAATAAGTGCCGGGCAATCGCCGATTCCACATTTCCTTGTGCTTTTTATGGAGCGGGGCGCCCATGCAGCAAATCGCTTCTATTGAAGACAGGGCTTTAGGAGAAAAATTAGGTGCATTGAGCATAGCAATAATTTGGGCTGGAACAGTTGTAACATGCGTTATCTTTTCTTTTTCAACAATTTCGACAAGCTGTGGGCCGTCTAAGTGACGTCCAAAAATGAAAGTTGAACCGAGGTACATAGCCGGCATCATGAGCATGAACGCACCGTTGAAGATCACCGAGCCCGTATGTAGACAAATAGATTCGGGCCTCATGCGCCACGACAAGGCAAAAGTCGAACAGTAGAGTCCTCGAATATAGTGGGTATGGACGATGCCCTTGGGCAGTCCAGTGGTGCCGCTGCTGTAAATGATGTTCACTGGATCATTCTGAAGAATTTCTATTTCCTCCGGTTCGATGTCTTTCGAACCGACTTTGAGGGTCTGATAATCCATGTAACCGGGATGCTCACCGGCGACCGTATAATATCGCTCCGAACGAATATGGGACAGATCCGGCTTTACCGCGTTTAAAATTCCTGCAGCCTCGGACTCGGTAATGACCAAAACCGCATCCGAGTCCCGAATCAGGCTCGAAAGACCTTTTCCGCGAAGGAGTGGACTTAGCGGAACAGCCACCGCACCGATTTTGGCAGCCGCCCAAAAAACTTCCAGAAGTTCAATGCAATTATTCAAAACTGTCGCGACTTTGTCACCCTTTTGTATACCCAATTTTAAAAAACCGTTGGCCAACTGGTTGACACGGGAATTCAAAGATTCAAAGGTGAGCCGTTGGTCGCCGAAAATAAGTGCTGGATGTTTGCAGCGAAATTTTGCGTGTCTATTAAGCAGTCTGCCGATATTCAAAATTTACTCCAGTGGAATAGCGATCAAGTGAAGCGCCTTATTCATATGGTTATCTTTCATTACGCCGATTTTAACTGAGGGATAGAGCTTTTTGGGGACACTGCATTACGCAACCATTGCATTTCAGACAGGTTGAATCATCGACTATTATGATATCCTTTTTATGTTTTGCAATTCCGAAAACACTTACAGG
>Ga0316194_10001004_pt1 | contig 19229 bp, 10 predicted proteins | sample CroRivsedime1_MG_FD_204936 | JGI IMG/M metagenome (GOLD analysis project Ga0316194, IMG submission 204936) | Coastal sediment microbial communities from Maine, United States - Cross River sediment 1 | ecosystem: Environmental > Aquatic > Marine > Coastal > Sediment | place: USA: Maine...
TGCCGGGTGCCATCCGCAGTCTGGCGAATCGACCTGTGGTTCACCCGATCGAAATCGTACACCAGGGAAATATTATCAACGATCCCCATCAGCCCTACCAGGGGAATTACTCCGGCGATGAGGACACCCGCCGCAAACCCGCATACCACAACGGTACGGCCTGGACCTGGCAGTTTCCTTCCTTTTGTGAAGCATGGGCCTCAACCTATGGTGAAAAAAGCAGGGAAACGGCTCTGGCCTGGCTTGGCAGTGGAGTGCAGTTGTTGGGTCGGGGCTGTTTGGGTCATATACCGGAAATCCTGGATGGAGACTTTCCGCACACCCCGCGCGGCTGTGATGCCCAGGCCTGGGGGGCAAGCGAACTGCTGCGGGTTTGGCTTAAGCTGGAAGGTTAATGATTGATTTTTTTAGTTTTAAGCCGTATCTTTCAGATTTGATCTCTGTAAATGCGATTATCCACTGGCGGACAGCCTGTTGCCCGCTTTATCAATTTGAGCCCGGCTAAAGGAATTCTGAACACATGAAAAATTTCCAAACATATCAAACATATCCAAACATACCGCCAAACCTTGGTTTTCTTGAAGTGCTGTCGCGCAACATGTGGTGGTGCTGGATAAAAGATGCCATCGAACTTTTTCGGCGCATTGACCCGCCGCTGTGGGTGGCGTCCGAACGCAATCCCATCGCTTTTCTGGCAAAAATTCCCCAGAGCCGCTTTGAACAGCTGGCAAAAGATGACGGTTATCGCGCCCATCTGGAAGGGGTAAAAGAGCGCTTTCAAAATTGGGTCATTGATCCGGTGATTCGAGACGAATATCCCTTCGAACATGGGGATACCATTGCTTATTTTTCCATGGAATTCGGCTTGCACGAAAGCCTGCCCTTTTTTGCCGGCGGCCTGGGGATTTTAGCCGGCGATCATTTGAAGGCGGCCTCGAATCTGGCAACGCCTCTAATCGGTATTGGACTTTTGTATCGTGAGGGATATTTTCGCCAGTATCTCGACCAGGATGGCTGGCAACAGGAGAAATATCCGCAAACCGATATTTACAACCTGCCGGTTGAGCGGATAAAAGATGTTTCGGGAAATGATTTAAAAATTTCAATTCAGGGTCCCGAAGGACCGATCCACGCTATTATCTGGAAAGTCATGGTGGGCCGCATTCCGCTTTACCTGCTGGATACAAACATCCTGGACAACACGGCCGCTTCGCGTGAAATCACGGCCCGGCTTTACGCTGGTGATAACAAAGTTCGTCTGGCCCAGGAAATGCTTTTGGGAATCGGAGGCATGAAAGCGATAGCGGCCATGGCATATAAAGTCAAGGTCCTTCATATGAATGAAGGACATTGTGCCTTTGCCAACCTGCAGCGGCTGGCACAGACCATGGCCGATAATGAACTTGATCTCGAAACAGCCCTTGAAATCATGCCCCGGACCACGGTGTTTACAACCCACACCCCGGTAGCGGCCGGGCATGAAGAATTTGCGGTTGAGCTTGTAAGACCCTATTTAAGGCCTTTTGAGGCGCAACTGGGCATTTCGGCAGATGAAATTTTATCATGGGGCCAGCCACAGGGATCAAAAACAGATGCACCGCTATCGATGTTTATTCTGGCACTGCATATGTCTGCCTTCTGTAACGGGGTCAGCAGGCTGCATGGCGCCGTGGCGCGACGCATGTGGTCTTTCGTCTGGCCTAAGCGAACCGAGGAAGAGGTGCCCATATCCCATGTCACCAACGGAATTCACATCCCCTCGTTTATTTCCCAGGAATTTGCTTATCTTTTCGATCGTTATTTGGGCCCCGATTGGTTTCTGGGTTCCCGAAAACCTGGAAACATCAAACGCATTGGAGAGATCTACGATGAAGAGCTGTGGCGCAGCCATGAAACCAACCACTCCCGTCTGGTGCGTACCTGCCGGAGGCGGTTGGTCGAACAGTATGAGAGACGCAATGCTCCCCGCAAAGTTCTTGAAGCCGTCGAATCGGCACTTAACCAGGATACATTGACCATTGCGTTTGCCCGGCGTTTTGCCACCTACAAGCGGGCCGGTCTGCTCTTGCAGGACACGAAACGCCTGGAAGCGATCATCAATAATCCAAAATACCCGGTTCAATTTATCTTTGCGGGAAAGGCCCACCCCAAGGATAACGAAGGTAAAGAACTGATCAAACAACTGTTCCAGTTTGCCAGCAAACCGGAGGTGCGCGACAAGATCGTTTTCCTGGAAGACTACGACATGCACCTGGCGCGTCATCTGATTCAAGGCGCGGACGTATGGCTCAATACCCCTCGGCGGCCGCTGGAAGCCTGCGGAACCTCCGGTATGAAAGCTGCCATGAACGGGGTACTGAATGTCAGTATCCTTGATGGCTGGTGGTGCGAGGGATATTCGGAAGACAGGGGCTGGCGCATCGGCAACGGTGAGGAATACGAAGATCATGGCTATCAGGATGCCGTGGAGAGCCAGGCCCTGTATAACGTACTGGAAAACGAAGTTATCCCCTGCTTTTACGATCGTAAAAACGGGAATCTGCCCATCTATTGGTTACAAAAAATGAAGGCCTCCATGAAAATGGCCATGGAGTCCTTTTGCAGTTTGCGCATGGTATCTGATTATGAAAAACGATATTATATCCCGTCCGCCAAACGCTGGGACGTTTTGCTGGCTGAAAACGCCGAGAAAGCCAAAAAAAAGGCCGCCCAAAGCAGTCGACTTCGTACTCTGTGGGAAAATATCGAGATAAAGACACCGCTAAGAAATACATCAGGGCCATATCGCGTCAGCGACAGCTTTCAGGTGACATCGGAAGTAAACCTTGGCGAGTTCAGGCCGGATGAAGTCGATGTTGAGCTCTACTACGGCCACCTGGAATCACTGGAAAAATTATCCGCAAGCCGTATTGAATCGATGACGGTTATAGAAGAAAAAGGTGATGGGAAATACCTTTACGGCTGCAATCTAATTTGTGACATTTCGGGTCGATTTGGTTTCACTGTCAGGGTAACGCCCGCCGGAGATGCACGGGTTAAATCAATGCCGAGGTTAATTACATGGGCCTAGTGTGAGGTGATGAAAATTCCCCTTTGATTAAACTGACCGCTTTTCAGGCCGGCTGCGGGGCTGACACCTTAATCCTTCATTTTCTTACATCTTGTTGCCAGAAAAAACCAGGTGAAGGCCTAGCGTCCGCAGAATGGAATCCGTCATAAATAAACACAGGAACACTATCATGAACACCGCAACTTGCAATCCCAGGGTTCTCATCGTTACACCGGAGGTTACTTATCTGCCAGACCGCATGGGGGGCCTGGCCTCTTTTTATAACGCCAAAGCAGGCGGCCTGGCCGATGTGTCCGCTGCGTTGATCAGTTCCCTGTTTGAGCAGGGGGCCGACGTCCATGTCGCCATGCCGGATTACCGCGCCCTTTTCAGTGACAAGCTGGCACCGGTGCTGAAAAAAGAAATCAACCGGATTCAGCGTAAAATGCCGGATGACCGCATCCATCTGGCCGAAGACCGGGCCTTTTATTATATCAACCGGGTGTACTCTTTTTACGGAGATGAAAACGTCAAGCTTTCCCTGGCATTTCAACGGGAGGTCATCAATAATATCGTTCCCCGGGTCCAGCCGGATCTGATCCACTGCAACGATTGGATGACCGGACTGATTCCAGCCATGGCCAGAGAGCTCGGCATTCCCTGTCTTTTTACCATTCACAACATTCACACCGTTAAAACAACCCTGGCGGATATCGAAGATAGAGGCATCGATGCGGCCAATTTCTGGCAAAATATTTATTACGAAAACATGGCCACCAGCTACGAACAATCCCGTGATTCTAATCCGGTGGACCTGCTGACCAGCGGGATTTTCGCAGCCCATTTCGTGAATGTCGTCAGCCCGACGTTTCTGCGGGAAATTGTCGACGGCCGCCATAATTTTATGAAGGACTGTGTCCGGCAGGAATTGGCCAACAAGGTCCGGGCCCAATGTGCTGCAGGAATACTCAATGCGCCGGATCCTTCTTTCCATCCGGCCAAGGATGAGGATTTAGCACGCAAATTCGGACCCAAAGATTTTGTTGCCGCGAAAAAAGAAAACAAGCGTCATCTACAAAAAAAACTAGGATTGATTCAGGATGACCGCGCCCCGATATTTTTCTGGCCTTCGCGGCTGGACCCGATTCAAAAAGGGTGCCAGCTGCTGGCCGACATTTTCTACAAAGTCATCTCAAAATACTGGGACCGGAACCTGCAGATCGTCTTTGTGGCCAATGGCGATTATCAGATGACGTTTAGAGACATCGTGAATTTTCATGAGCTGCAAAAGCGTGTGGCCCTATACGATTTCAGTGATGAACTGGAACATCTGGCCTACGGCGCTGCTGATTTTATACTGATGCCTTCAAGGTTTGAACCCTGCGGCCTGCCGCAAATGATTGCGCCCCTCTACGGCACGCTGCCGGTGGCCCACGATACCGGCGGTATCCACGATACAATCACTCATATGGATGTGAACAAAAACACCGGCAACGGATTTTTGTTTGAAACCTTTGATGCCAATGGCTTGTTCTGGGCCATCGAGCAAGCCATGGCATTTTACAATCTGCCGCAAAAAGTAAAGACCAAACAGATCAAACGCATCATGACGGAAAGTCAGGTCACCTTCACCCATGCCAATACGGCACGCCAGTACATTAAGCTGTATGAAAAGATGCTGCAGAGACCGCTGATCGTTGAAAATATGATGGACGCTTGCAAAGCTGACTTTGGTCAAGAGAGTCCGTCTTAACCAGGAAGAGCCGGAAAAAACAAATAACAAATCGCAAAACACAAATAATATCCAATTACCAAAACACAAATTCAAAAAAGATGTGTCTCGAATACACAAATTATTTAGACCATCGATTCGAAAATTCGATAGCGTATTTGCTCACTTAGGAGGAGATGTTGAGTGAGCAATTATGAAGGATGTTAATCATTTTAATTAATAGATAGAATTCCGATTATAATGATAAAACATCGAGCACCCCATATCAAATATTAAATATCGAGAATCCAACTTCCCATAATCATTGACTAAAATAAGTTTGGGATTTTGAATTTCCGTCATTGTGATTTGTTTGGTATTTGTGAATTGTTATTTGGTATTTTTTAATTGCTGAAACCTGAACACTGAAACCTGAAACCTTAGGTTCCTTGCAACATGTTGTTAGATAAAACAGGATAAGCGCCTAACCCGAAGCGCCGGAACAAAATATGCCCAGATCAACTCATAAACCTGTTCCATCATCAAACGATCAGGTTCAAAAAGCCTTGGACCGCCTCTTGGCCATCGATCCCTATTTAAAACCCTACGAAAAAACAATTCACCGGCGCTTATCGAAAATTATCGAAGCCGAAACCCGTCTGACCGGCGGTAAAATGACCCTGGCCGATTTTGCCTCCGGCCATGAATACTTCGGCCTTCATTTTCAAAACAATCAATGGGTTTTCCGGGAATGGGCGCCCAACGCCGATAAGATTTTTTTAGTTGGGGACATGACCGACTGGCTGGAAAAAGAGGCGTTTTCACTCGAGCGTTTTGACGACGGCATCTGGGAAATCCGTCTGCCTTGCGATACATTCAAACATGAAAATCTCTATCGACTTCGCATTCATTGGCCCGGCGGCCAAGGGGATCGCATTCCCGCCTATGCCCGGCGTGTCGTGCAGGATCCAAAAACGCTGATATTTAATGCCCAGGTGTGGTTTCCCGCTGCTTCTTATCCATGGCAATGCCCAAATTTTCGCCGACCGGCTGAAGCGCCGTTCATTTATGAAACCCACATCGGCATGGGCCAGGAAGATGAAAAAATCGGATCATACAAGGAATTCACCACCAATGTTCTCCCCCGAATTGTAAAATCCGGCTACAACACCATCCAGTTGATGGCGATTCAGGAACATCCCTACTACGGTTCGTTCGGTTATCAGGTGTCTAATTTTTTTGCCGTCTCTTCCCGCTTTGGCACTCCGGACGACCTTAAAGCCCTCATTGACGCAGCCCATTTCGCCGGCCTGGCTGTTCTCATGGACATTATCCATTCCCATGCCGTAACAAATGAAACTGAAGGTCTCAGCCGTTTCGACGGTACTTTATATCAATACTTTCATGATGGGCCGCGCGGGCGTCATAACCTCTGGGACTCCCGTTGTTTTGATTACGGCAGACACCAGGTGCTTCATTTTTTGTTATCAAACTGCCGTTTCTGGCTGGACGAATATCATTTAGACGGCTTTCGCTTCGACGGCATCACCAGTATGCTCTATTTACATCACGGCATGAATAAAGCCTTTACGACTTACGATGATTATTTTTCAGACAGCGTGGATGAGGATGCCCTGACATATCTGGCCCTAGCCAATAAGCTGATACATTGCCTGCGCCCCGACGCGGAAACCATCGCCGAAGATGTCAGCGGAATGCCGGGCCTGGCCGCATCACTTGAAAACGGCGGCTTCGGTTTTGACTATCGCTTTGCCATGGGGGTCCCGGACAACTGGATCAAGCTGATCAAGGAAGTTTCCGATGAAAACTGGCCCATGGGACATCTGTGGCATGAGTTGACCAACCGGCGTGCCGACGAAAAGACCATCAGTTATGCCGAATCCCACGATCAGGCCCTGGTGGGAGACAAGTCCATTATCTTCCGGTTAATCGCCGAGGACATGTATGACCACATGAGTGTCGGAGATGAGAACATCCGGGTGGACCGGGGTATTGCACTGCACAAAATGATCCGCTTAATCACCCTGGCCACCGCCGGCGCCGGCTATTTAAACTTTATGGGCAATGAGTTCGGCCACCCGGAGTGGATCGATTTTCCGCGGGAAGGCAACAATTGGTCCTACAGATATGCCAGGCGCCAGTGGCATCTGGTGGATGATCTCAATTTAAAATATCAATTTCTCGCCCGCTTTGATCGCGATATGATTGCACAAGCAAAAAAATTCCACCTTCTTGACAGCCCCGGGCCGTATCTTTTATATGAACATTCCGACAACATGGTAACTGTTTTTGAAAGAGCCGGTCTTTTGTTTGCCTTCAATTTTCATCCGCATCAATCCTATTCGGACTACCGTTTTAAGGCCCCCTCGGGGAGGTATAAATATGTTTTTAACAGCGATTCTCCGGAATACGGCGGCCACAATCGATTGACCGTGGGTCAGGAGCATAAAACATCATTTGATATCGTTGCCAACCGCCGAATATCTCTTCTCAGTCTTTATCTGCCCACTCGCACCGCACTGATTCTGCAGCGGGTGTAAAAGAAATTATTTCTTATTCTAACAGGTATGGAATGACCCATTAATGATAGATTCGTCGAATCGTGATTTGGGAAACCGGATTGTTCCAGTTATTCTCGGCCGGAACCAATCTTGGATCTTCCTCTGCCTAAACAGGCTGTTGGCCCATTTAGCCCAGGTATAAGTTAAATAACCCCATTGGGGAAAGGAGGCTTCATCGCCAAACAAGATATAGACGTTCTTTTTTTGGCTAACTTCAGTATTTCGGGAGAATTAAACAAATGGAAACAACTATCATTCAAAAGATGGTGCTTGATGAAATCAGTGGGAAAAATAATGCAATCCAGAGCTATGATGTTACCTTATGGAAAATTCGATCGGGCTTTTTAACACTTCTATTTGCGGGGTGGGGAGCCTTACTATCTTTTTTAGGAGACAACGCTGAATTAATATTTTCTTCTACCACAGCAATGTTTTTCGTTTCTTTGGGATTGTCCCTTGGCGGGTTGTTCATTGATTTAAACTACGTCAAACGCAAGTTCAGATGTATTAAATCTCTTAGGCTTTTATTGGAGGACGCATATGACCATATTAACGAGCCGGATAATTTTAAAAACCAGAATAAGTGGCTTCGAATTTCCGGAGATGATGTCGAAATAGGTACTGCAGGAGGTTACAGGTACGCATTATTAGTCCCATATTTAATATATATCGTTCCAATTATTAGTATCGCCGCAGGCTTGTTTGCAATGCACCTATTTTTGTCCCCATCTGAAACTTGTTTATAATCCTCTCACAAAACTGTTTATCGAGTTGAATAATATCTCGTTCGTTTGCTCTAGCTGCCTGAATAGCTCCACTTACCATAAGCGTAGCAGTTAATTGAATATCCTTTAGTGGAATCCGATCAATACGCTTGCCGTCAAAATTTATTGGGAAGCCGCCATTCAAAAAGATGACTATCCTGTTTCCTATTTTAAATTCCAGATCGTTGTGAATCGAAAACTGAGTAAGATTTGTTTTTTTCTTAAAGCGGATGTCAGGATAATGGTCTGAGGTAGCGGCTTTGATATATTCCTCGGACGAAAGCTCAACTGAACCCGTGGATGTACTGACTAAAAATGCGCCATTATCCAAATTTTTTCGATGTTTAATAGAAAAAGATTGATATCCGGAACATCCGATCACCAATTTGAATCGGCGGTTCGAATCATCTGGACTCCATAAAGGAAATCCATCTTCTGTAGCCAAATTTTGCTTTTCGATCGATGTGTCGAATACATAGCTTTTTGTTTTTAAGAATCCAACACGCTTGGGGATCGCTGCGGCCACCACTGACCCTATACTTCCATATCCTAATGTTAGACAATTATCATTTAATGTTGAAACCATTATACGTTTTTCGATTTTCTCAGTTAATGCCTCACCAATGGCCTTTACGATCATTGGTGTTTCTATATACTTTTTTGGCTTGGATTCTGCTACATTTATTACTGACACTTTCGGTTCTATACGATTAAGTATAGAACTGTCTCGTAAATATTTGATACCACTTTGGCTCTGTTCCACAATTCTGACGTTCGGGATTCTCAAGTTTATTGAGCTATATGCTTCGAGAAAATAGGCTCCATCATCTATTACTATCAACTTCTCATTTCCAGTAAATTTAGAACCAATTTCACGTACCCAATATTTTACTCTACCAATTTGATAAGATCTGTAAGGTAGTGTTAAGCGGTAATCGTGTACCCAGATATTTTCTTTGGGTACACCGAGATTCATAACAGCGGATCGTATTTCTGGAAAGGAAGTGTAAGGAATATCAATCCAGAATAAATCTTTTGGAGCCACCCCAAGGTCTATCAAGGCCGCCACCTGAGCAATGCTGTCAAGCAACTGATGTTGAATTAATAACATTTTATGATTTTTTAGAGGTTTTCGCTCTTTATGGCGTCGCAACTCTTCATTGAGCAGCGGTAGTTTTTTACGAAGATTCTGGATCATGTTTACTTTCACTGGAATAATTACCTCTTTTTCTTTTTTCAGTGTTAGCCAATAGGTAAGTTGCTAGCTTCTCGAATCCAGATTTATTTGATAACATACATTTGAAGTTAAAAGTGCGAATATGACCAAATTTAGATAATATGTCAAGTTTCTGTAAGGATGATCGAGATTCAACAGATTTTAGGCGATAAGGATTTTCTTGTCGAAAAAGCCTGGGTAATCATATTGCAGATTTTCGTAGATACAGTCATCGCGCTCGGCATCAGACAACACCACGAAAAACTGCAAGAGACGCCAAAGTGGCGCTTTCTGACCCAATGACCGTATGCGGCCGGCCAGACGTTTACACTTTCCATCCTGTCCGCCCTTTACGGCCTCATGCCTGCCATCTTGCTGCTGCTGGCGGTGGCCGGAATTTCATACTCACGCTTGGCCAGCGACATTATAGCGTATCAATGGAAACGACGTTCCTGACAGACAGCGGATACAGATGTCCCCCTCTTTTAAAAATATCCTCTAGAATTCTAGATTTATTAAAACTCCGTCAATTAGGAATTTCTCCTGAGCTAAGGAGCATTATCATTTCAGCTGAAAATGGGTGGGTTAATTGGTTAGCAGCAACCAGTAACAAGCATCTTGATGTTTTAATGTAAATTAGGAGAGTTTTAGAGATTTTTATAGTTATAATAAAATTTTAAAACACGTTCAACATACGCTTCGGTCTCTTCATAAGGCGGGACGGTTTTATAGTGTTCTACCGCCGTGGGGCCGGCGTTGTAAGCAGCCAGGGACAGGGCCAGTTTTCCTTTAAAACGATCGTACATTTGTTTAAAATAGCGCGCACCGGCATGGATATTTTGCGATGGATCAAAGGGGTCCTTGATACCCAGGGGTTTAAAATTCTCCGGCATTATTTGCATCAAACCCTTGGCCCCTTTTTTCGACACCGCCCGGGGATCGAAACCCGATTCCGCTTTAATAATGGCTTTGAGCAGGGGAAATGAAACGTCATACTGCCGGGAGGCGTTGGCGATGATATCGTCATATTTTTTGGTTGAATAGCGGGGGTTTATCTTTGGTTTTTCCCGGAGGAAGAGTTTAAATTTTTGAGTTGATGAGGTCGGCGTATTGGTAAAGTGCATGACCCCGTTTTCATCGATATAGCGATAAATATCCGCATGGACAGATAGACCGGCTGAAAACAGAAGGATAAGCACATAAAGTATCGTTATCCCAATAAATTTAATTCTACTCCGGTCCATTGTCACCCATCGTTTGTGTTGTTTCTTTTTCAACCCGGAACGTTGAACCCTGAACCATTCAACCTATATATTTTATACACCAAATCACAACCAAAAACAAGATTTTTATTATATTTCTAAATAATTATAAAGGGTTATATTGTTAGAAGAGTTTAAGTTGCATCTGTTCAGGTCCCTTCTTATTTCTCTTTTTTAACCGGGGCGTATCGTCCTGTTTTAAGCGATTTTCAATGTCCGCCACAAAATGAGAGAGATTGCGCTCCTCAAGGTTGCCGTAGATCCTGCGCTTTTTAGCCCGGGTTAAATAAAGCCTGTCCTTGGCCCGGGTCATGGCCACGTAAAACAATCTTCTTTCTTCCTGGATATCCGCTTGCTCACGATTCGGTCGTCTAAAGGGTATTAAATTTTCTTCGCAGCCGCTAATAAATACGATGGGGAATTCGAGTCCTTTAGCCGCATGCATCGTCATCAACGAAACTTTTTCAGCCTGTTTCGCATATATATCCGTATCGGTGTGCAGCGCGATGCTGGATAAAAAACCAATTAAATCCGTTCCAAAAATTAAGGCCGCTTCAACCAGGCGGGTGAAAGCCTCATTAATTTTGACATCGCTGTTCAATATGCCGAATAACTTGGTGTTTTTTTCCAGATACGACAATTTGGCCGCCACCGACAAACCGGATATATCCTCTTTGGATTGCGAAATTTGATGGGAAAAATCATTTAGCCTCTGCTGCTGGGATGGTTTTAAACCGGGTACGGGAAAACGAGTGGCCTTGAGCAGTCCCTGTTGCAGAGTGAACTGATTCCGGTAACACCAGTCCTTAAAAGAATCCAGGGTTTTCTTGCCGATACCGGGCGTTACAAGCCGATTGACTTTTTCATAATCCAGATAACCGCCGCAGCCTTCAATCGCCTTTAAATATGAAATTATTTCCGCTATACCCTTTTGATTGAGTTCATTTTCCCGGCTTGCAATCTGAAAGGGAATGCCGGCCTGCTCAAATACGTGTTCAATAACCCTGCACTGTTCGTTGGTGCGATACAATACCGCGAAATCGGAATAGCTGCGAGAAACGGCAATGTTGGCATCGATACCCTTGCCGGTATCGACGGAATGAAATCCGGTGCCGCCGATCAGCTGCTCGATGATCCCGGCAATGGTTAGCGCCTCTGTTTTGTCGGTAGCCAATTCCAGAATACTGATGGTTTTAGCGCCGTCAATCTGTGAATAGGTCCGTTCATCAGAGGATGATAGCTGGCGATGATTTTTGATAACCTGGAAGGAAGCATTCAGGATGGTTTTAGTTGAACGATAATTTCTGATAAGGTTAATCACCCCGGTGTCCGGGTAATCGCTGATAAAACGGTTAAAAAATTTTACATCAGAACCTCTGAAACCATAAATGGCTTGATCCGGATCTCCAATGACACACAGATCTTTGACGGAATTTTTTGCGGGCACCAACGCTCTGATAATACGATACTGAGCCTGGTTTAAATCCTGATATTCGTCCACAAAAACATACTGAAATTGTTTTTGATATTTTTGACAGAATTTTTCGTCGGTTTCAAACTGCCGGACCACAAAAAAAATTAGATCCTCATAGTCACAGAGGTTTTGAATCGCCAACATGTTCTGGTATGTCCGGTATACATCTGAGATTATTTTTTTTTGTGAATCAGCAGCATTTATCTTTTCAAACTCATCAGGATCGAGGATCCGTTGTTTGGCTGCGATGATACTTTTTAAAATCTGTCTCGGTTTTAAAGACACCCGACCGCCTTTTTTTCGCACGTATGCCGAAGCTTCGGCGATTAGAATGCCGCGGTGGTGGTCATCGATGATATCTTTTGGATTTTTGTTATGCTCGTTTAATATCTGGTAACAAAACGAATGGAAGGTAGCTACTAACGGCAAGGATCGGGTGTCTCCCATCAGACCCTTTAATCTCGTACGCATCTCCTGGGCCGCCTTATTGGTAAAAGTGACGGCCAGCACCCGGTGGGCCGAAACTTTTTTTTTCATCATCAGAAAAGCAATCCGGTGCGTCAGGGTGCGAGTTTTACCGGTACCGGGTCCGGCAACAATCAACAGCGGTCCGCCTGAATATTCAACGGCCCGGCGCTGCTCTTGGTTGAGTTGACTGAAAATATCGATGGTTTCATGCTCATTAAACAAATTCAATTGTTTTATTTGGGAAAGCTCTCTGGGTACAGCCAATGATGCCTTAGGTGATGGTGCTATAGTCTGCGACATAGCAGGCGTGGCTGAATTTTGTCGAGGTACTGAAAAAAGAATTTTTTGACCCAGCAGCTGTTCGCGTTCATCGGAATTAAAAATTTTTATGCGTCCGTATTCACCGTCATAACCCGGTATAATTTCAACTTCTTTTTGCCGCATTCGCTTTATCGCCTCTCCGAGCAGCGGAATTCCGGCATTGCCAATCTTGTCGGTTTCAAGGGTGTGCAGAATATTAAATTCGCTGCCCAACTGAATGAGCGCTTTTTGATAGCTTGTTTGGACTTTTTTTGATTTTACTCCCACCTGCAGAATATCAGATAAAATTTCCGCCAGCGGTATGATACTGTTATAGGAAGGACAGGTCGGCGGTTTAAGTCCCGGGGTGCGATCCGCCAATTCTTCCACTCGATACAATACACCCAGAGTCAGCGCTTTGCCGCATACGGGACATTTACCGCCACAATCCATTGTTTCCCGGGGATTGAGACGAATTTTGCAGTTGCGGTGTCCATCCAGATGATATTTGCCCTCCTGGGGATAAAACTCAAATGTACTCAAAAAAACGTCTGAATCTCCACTTTCAAGCGCTGATTTTATACCGGAATAGGATAGCTGGGTATTAAGCAGATTAGCCTCTCTACCCAGATTCAGGGGTGAATGCGCGTCTGAGTTGGACACCAGAGTCAAACGATCAAGATCGGAAACCCGCCAGTTCATCGGCGGGTCTGAAGAAAGCCCGGTTTCAGCGGCAAAAATATGAGGTGTCAGATCTTCAAAACATTCTTCGATGGAATTAAATCCGGATTTTGATCCCAATACCGAAAACCAGGGCGTCCAGATGTGCGCCGGAATCAAAAATGCCTTATCTGATGTTTCTAACAAAATTTCCAGGAGGTTGCGGGCATCCAAACCCAGAATTGGCCGTCCGTCGGATTTAATGTTGCCGATCTTATCCAGTTTGGCGCTGAATTTTTCGGCAACCGCCAGATCCGGCACCAGAACCAGATTATGATTCTTTCTGGTTTTGTCGTTTTTTTTATATATGTTGCTGATTTCCGTGGACAATATAAAGCGGACCGAACTGCGGCAGGAGTTCGGAACCTGTTCATCACATAGTTTGGCAATCTCATCTCTCAGCTTAAAGAGACCCTCTTCAGCAGGTTCCAGTTTTTCACAGATTTCCGCAAACCATTGCGGGTAGGTGAAATCGCCGGTCCCAACCACCGAAATCCCCTTTAGCTGGGCAGCAATATAAAGATTTTCAAAATCCAAATTTTTAGCGGTAGCCCTGGAAAATTTGGAATGAACATGTAAATCGGCAATGAATTTCATAAACTTCCCATAACATCTATAATATGTATCAGAATTTCTATATTCTATTGCTCCAATTGTGAGCGAAGCGAACTAACTTGAAAATTAGCTTGTAACCTAACCCTAAACACGCTATATTTCTATTTTTAAGGGTTTTCAACACCATATCTTGTATATTGTCGCAACCAGAATCAATCAGATAATTTCCCATAAATTTATCTTTTTAATTGCTCCATAACCTTCTCAGCGTTCTCTGCGAGCTCTGCGGTGAACTCCTAGGTTAATTCTAATAATATTATAAATTCCAATATTTTTTATCATGAGTCTTTTTTCCGGTTCCGCATCGATTACCCGTTACAAAGTCCAGGGGAAAATGAAACCGCCGGTTTTGGAAACCGTTGCCAGTGGTTTAACAAACAATACCATTTCGGAGATAGACAACCAGATTCCAGACACGGCTGTGGGATGGACGTCTTTTGAAAAACCCTTCCAACCTGATTTCAGTGGATCCGTTTTTGTTTACGGCAACTATTTTGTTTTTTCCCTGCGAATCGATAAAAAAAACATTGCTCCGAAGATTTTGAAAAAACATTATGCCGTCGAAGCCGCCAAACGTCTGGCTGACAGTGGACGTGAATATTTATCTAAAACCGAAAAAAAATTAATCAAAGATCATGTTATTAATGCGCTGAGCTTACGCATTCCAGCGACGCCGAATATATATGATTTGGTATGGAATTACGAAGATTCAAGCGTGTTTTTTTTTTCCAACCTAAAAGCGGCCAATGAGGAATTGGAAACGCTTTTTTCAAAATCTTTTGAACTCTCGTTGATACGAATGTTCCCTTACACGACCGCTTATTTGTCAGCAGGTCTTTCGGATTCACAACATGATGAACTTCAGAAGATATCTCCGACTCATTTTTTTAAATAACAATTGGAGCCCAAACAAAGTGTTTTTTCGACCCGGGGTTTGTTTATCTCATGAACCATATAATTTTTCAATCAGATGGAACACCCATGTACCCAATATTCCATCATTCCATTGTTCCAATATTCCAATTGTGAGCGAAGGGAACTAATTTTTATTATGCTGGATGTTGCAGTGGCCTACAATCGCTATGTTTTTTTAGGGGAGGAATTTCTAACCTGGCTATGGTATGTGATTGAAAAAGATCAAAACCTGATTAAAAATTTTGATAATGGTTTTGTTGCCCTGGAAATCGGAAACCGTATTGTATTTGAAAACCGTCGAAAAGAATCCGGCGAGCGGATTACCATTAAGGGAGATGGGGCAAGTTTAGAAGAGGGTATTCTGACATTAAAAAAAGGTGCCTTGGTCACTGAACTCAATGTGGTGTACAAGTCTGCTGAATTAACATGGCAGTTTACCCTCAAAGGTGAAAGTTTGAATTTCAGTAGTCTAAATATTCCGAACACCGGGTTGCCGGAATCCGATGAAGATCTCGAGGGCTTTGTCCTCGAAAAAATATTTCTGTATGATAAAATATTAGAACTTTTAGAAAATATTTTTAATCATTTTGTCAAATTAAGATTGTCAAATGGATGGCAAAATAAAATGGTTCCAAAAATCAGAAACTGGATAGAGTCGGCATAAATATTTTTTTTATTTGAACATTGTTTTTATCAACAAAATATTCATATTTTGTTGATAACTTCAGTTTTTTTAACATTTTTTTTTTTCATGTTCACATAATGCGTCTTTTCAATATAGAATTGCTTGTGTTGTTAACATCGATTATATTTTAAATATATATTATTTCAGAGCGTTAAAAAGTTATTAGTCTTATGAACAACACATCATTATCTTAATTATTTATTTAATAAATAATATTTATTAAGGAAATGGAATATGAAAGCTACCATAAATAAAAATGATATTTTACCTGTCCTTTCAAAAATTCAGGGATTGGCCGGACGTAAAACCAATCTTGCCATTACGACCAGCATTTTAATTCAAACGGAAGAATCCGGTATATCCATCGCAGCAACCGATCTCGAAACCGGTTTTGAAGGTTTTTATCCTGCAAAAATTGATGCTCAGGGTGTCATCGCCATTAATGCTCGAAAATTATATGAAATTGTCAGAGATTTTCCCAGCGAGGATATCTATGTAAATGAAATTGAAAACCATTGGATTGAAATCGGAAATCAGACGGTGGAATATCATATTGTAGGGCTGAATCCGGACGATTTTCCGGAAATTCCAAAAATAGAAGATGTTGATTTTTTTGAAATAAATTCGGCTACCTTTGCTAAAATGATCGATAAAACCTCCATTATCACGGGTGCATCCGATGATAACAGAGCCCATATTGTCGGAATATTTGCTGAACGAATTCAGCAGGAAAAGGAAAAAATATTTAGACTGGTTTCAACTGACGGCAGCCGGCTTTCAAAGGCGGATTGCGTATTTGATAAAGACTTTGAGTTGCCGTCCGGACCTGATGTATTGATACCCAAAAAAGGACTCACGGAAGTTGCTAAATTTCTCGATAATGAAGGTTCGGTAAAATTAGGTATAAAAGACAATAATTTTATTGTAAAAAAAGAGAGGGAGACCCTGATTATTCGGCTCCTTGAGGGAGAATTTCCACAATATGGCGATATCGTCCTAAAAACCGACGGCCATGATATTCCGATGGATCGCCAATTATTTTTAATGATGCTGAAGCGGATGTCCATTTTGTCATCCGATGAATACAAAGGCGTTATTTTTCATTTCAATCCGGATAAATTGCTGATAAATTCCACCAACCCCGACATTGGGGAATCCAAGGAAGATATGGATATCAGCTATAAAGGAGATCCGGTGGAAGTGATGTACAACCCAAAGTTTTTTATCGATACATTGGGTGTTATCGATGATGATAACATCATATTAAATATTGTAGATGAAGAAAAACCCTGTAAAATAGAGGGTGAAAACGACAAATCCTTTTTAAGCGTAATAATGCCGATGAGAATATGAAAGAAGAAAATAATACAAATAATTATACCGAAGACAATATTAAAGTGCTTGAAGGACTGGAAGCCGTTCGTAAGCGACCATCCATGTATATCGGGAACGTCGATATTGCCGGACTTCATCACCTGGTTTACGAAGTTGTGGATAACAGTATAGATGAGGCCATGGCAGGATTTTGCAGCCGGATTCAGGTGGTAGTTCACACGGATAACAGTGTCAGCGTGACGGATAACGGGCGCGGAATTCCGGTAGGTATCCATAAAAAAGAAAAGATACCGGCAGTTGAAGTGGTTATGACAAAACTTCATGCCGGTGGAAAATTTGACGATCATTCTTATAAAGTTTCCGGTGGTCTGCATGGTGTCGGCGTTTCAGTGGTCAATGCGCTTGCCAGTTTATTGGAAGTAGAAATTTATTCCGGTGGAAAGATTCATTTTCAGACCTATGAAAGAGGTAAAAAAGCCAGTGAATTAAGGGTAACCGGCAATACCGATAAACAGGGTACCAAGGTTCATTTTATTCCGGATGCCCAAATCTTTACCACCACTGAATTCAGCTATGATATTCTTGTGCGTCGGCTGCGGGAACTGGCTTATTTAAATAAGGGTGTCAAGATAACCATCGAGGATGAACGTTCGGATGCCAAGGAAGAATTTCTTTTTGAAGGCGGTATCAAACAATTTGTGGAATACATTAACAGGAGACATACGCCTCTGCATGAACCCATATTCATGGAAGGCGTTAAAAATGAGGTGCAATTGGAAGTTGCCCTCCAATATAACGATACCTATAGCGAAAAGCTATTTTCTTTCGCCAATAATATTAACACGGTGGAGGGAGGATTTCACTTAATCGGATTTAAGGCGGGTATCACCCGCACAATCAACCAATACGCAACCAATGGTAACCTACCGAAGAATTTAAAAGAAAAAATTACCGGTGATGACGTTCGTGAAGGGCTTACCGCCATCATAAGCGTGCGATTAAAACAACCGCAATTTGAAGGACAGACCAAAACAAAGCTCGGAAATAGTGAAGTCAAAGGATTGGTGGAATCCCTGGTCAATGAGAAGTTAAGCCAATTCTTTGGAGAAAATCCCGGCGTTGCCAGAAAAATTATTGCCAAAGGCGTGGATGCCGCCCGGGCGCGGGATGCTGCCAAACGGGCGCGGGATATTGCCAGAAGTAAGGGTGCCCTGATGGATGCCTCCCTGCCGGGCAAACTGGCCGAATGTCAGGTTTCCGATCCGGCCTTGCGGGAAATATTTATCGTCGAGGGTGATTCTGCCGGCGGATCGGCCAAACAGGGACGTGATCGAAAATTTCAGGCCATCTTGCCGTTAAAGGGCAAAATTTTAAATGTTGAAAAGGCGCGGTTTGACAAAATTTTACGCAGTGAAGAAATAAAAAATATAATTACTGCCCTTGGAACGGGCGTTGGAAAAGAAGAATACGATATTGAAAAGATCAGGTATCACAAAGTTATTATTATGACCGATGCTGATGTTGACGGGTCCCATATCCGGACCCTTCTTTTGACTTTTTTTTACCGCCAGATGCAGGAGATTGTGCAAAAAGGTTATCTGTATATTGCACAACCGCCGTTGTTTAAGGTGGGCAAGGGAAAGAGCGAAAGATATTTAAAAGATGAGGTCGAGTATAATGAATGGATACTAAAAAAAATATGCGACCAAAAAGAAATAACCGCCGGTCAGGATGAAATTAAGTTGTCAGGACACCGGCTCTACCTCTTTATTTGTGATTTATCCGAGTATTTTTCACACAGTGAAAAATTGACCAAGCGTGGCATTCCGCCCAAACTGGTGGAACTTTTGATATACCAGGGTGTTGAAGACAAAAATTTTCTGCAAGACCAGAGCAGGATGTCCACCTTAAGAAACCAGTTGATTCAAAAAGGGTATCGCGTCGATGAATTGAAATGGAGTGAAGAGCGCGGTATTTATGAATTGATGGTTACGGGGCATGGCGGCACAGAGGACAAAGAAGAAATCAGCGGCCCGATAGCTGAATCCTTCGCTCCCCTAAAAATAGGCAGGGGTTTGATTTACTCCAATAATTATCAAAAATGTCTGTTAACCGGGAAGAATATACAAAAGC
>Ga0316194_10001005_pt1 | contig 19209 bp, 14 predicted proteins | sample CroRivsedime1_MG_FD_204936 | JGI IMG/M metagenome (GOLD analysis project Ga0316194, IMG submission 204936) | Coastal sediment microbial communities from Maine, United States - Cross River sediment 1 | ecosystem: Environmental > Aquatic > Marine > Coastal > Sediment | place: USA: Maine...
CCACGATCTGAAATTGAAAACTGTGCAAAGGCCCTGCCGTCAATATTGACGAAATGATAGCTGGAAATCATGATCGCCGCATCATCGGTTTGTGCTTCGACTGCATTTTTTACCAGGTTAAGAATAACCTGGCGCAGTGCGTCCCGCGTGATACTTATTTCCGCGTCCATTCTGTCGAGGCTCCACATGACTTGAACCTCGTTATCATTACCGAAGGATTTGACATACAACGGGATACAGGCTTCCAGCTCCGTATTCAAAAATACCGCCTCGGGCTCGATATCTCTGCCTTCCTTGAAATTCAGGACTATGTTGCGGATCCGCTGCAGCTCGTCCTTCAATATCACTATTTCCTTGGAGCTCTCGGCGCCATCAGCTTCCGACTTGAGTCTTACGATATCGATATAATTGCCAATAACGCTCAGCGGATTGCTGATTTCGTGAATTAACTTGTCGATATCCTTTTGTTCTTCTTCACTTCTGCCTTCGTCCGCTCCGGCCTGGCGACGTAAACCGGGATTGCTTTTCAACCATATACCGGCGATGTTTTCCAGGTAACTGGCAATAATGTCCGAAAGCTTCTCGAGGTTGGTTTTCTGTGTTTTGTGAGCACCGATAACTATCGTGCCTACGACTTCATCCTCATAAATCATCGGCAGGCTCAGCGCAATATCGTGATGTAGCCTGCGGACTATCTGACGGTCGGATATGGGGGATTTTCTGTTACCGGTATTATCAGGTTCGATCCAGAGCTTGCATCTGTCGGTGAAGCTCTTGATGATCTGGCTGTTTTTGTTGTCAACCGAGAACTTGCTCACCGGCTGGGCAAGGTCGACCTCGTAGAGGGTTAAGAATTCGGAGGATTTAGTGTCATGGAACAGTAAGACCACATCAGAAACCGAGAAAAACAATTGCATCTCCTGCGCGATCTTCAGCAGCAGGCTTTGCGGCGATTCCAGCACTTCAAACTGTGATTCTTCCGAACTAATCACCTTGACCAATGAGGCATCCCTGATTTTTCGCGCCAGCCGGATGGTTTCTTTCGCAATTTCCCCGGTTAAATCGTCCTGGGTAAGGCTTCTACCTTTCGGTGAAGTGATACCAAGCTTGGTGGCTGTTTGGGCCACCTTGTCCTGCACATGAATATAGATTTTATTTAAATCGGATTTGCTAACTAATTTTGATTGCCATTTAGCAGCGGGATTACCGGAGCGACTCCAGTGCCGGGCTATGTGGCTGGCTTCGGCAACTATCCGGCAAAGAATGTCACTGCCTTGCAATAGCTCTTCTGCTTCGTGATGGTAACGGGTAGCATCGGCAATCGAAGGGCTCAGGCTGGGCCATTGTTCTAGTATGGCGGCGCCCAGTTCGGTATGGCTGACGCCGTATTGCGAGATTTCCTGGGCGATTGTTTCAGCTTCGGTTTTGGCATTAATGATTTTGACATACTGGTCATGGTACTTGGCGTCAAAAACGATTTGGCCGACATCATGCAGTAAACCCGCGAGATAAGCATCCTGGGGATGTTCATACTCTATGGCGATAGCGATATCCCTGGCGAACACCGCGCAATACAGAGAATCCAGCCAGGCATTGTATAGAAATACCTTTTGCGAATTAATCAGGCCTGCAAAAAGCTGTTGAATTGACGAGGTGATGACCATGGATTTCACCTTGTCATGACCGATCAAGGTTACCGCTTTCTCCAGGTTATTTATCGGCAGGTCTATCGCGAAAGCGGCCTTGTTGACGGCCATTGTCAACTTACTGGTGAGGGCGGCATCGAAGCTGATTATATCGGCCAGGTCGCCGGTTGAACTGTCCGGGTCATGACAAACATCAAGCAATTTACTAAGAATATGCGGGGGACTGGGCAGCCGAACCAGTTCCATGGATTCAATTATCGATTTTGGAGGGCTACCCGGTTCGGACATTTATTTTATTTTTTGTTTTGAATTCAATACATTATCAGGGGGCTGATAATACATCAAATTTGTGCGATTTTTTGCGAACCGGTCGGCTATTAATGAAATGATTGTTCCCCGAGGTTTTTTTGCACAATCGGCTGCAAAATGGGCGTATCTGGCTGTAAAAGGCCTTTTGCGGATCGTCTTTCCCGTCGATTGCCTGTTACTGGCCGGTCATGTGCGGCTGTAACGAAGATTTTCTGTCCTGCCTCGATAGTGACCGATTATCCTCTGGACTTACCCGGTCAATGCCTCGATCAGGCTGACCGGGCGCGCTTGAACGAACCCCGGTGGTCCGAGATGATGCCCTGCGCCAGGTGCTTTTTCGTCACGCGGGCACGTTTTTCGGCGTCGGTCATCGGCGACCTGCCATAGTTTACGCGAATCTTGAGGTAGGCGTCGATAAGCCTGCGCTCCTCCCCGGTGCCCCATCCTGCAGGGTCGCGCAGCCCGGTTTGCGCCAGCGCCCTGGACAGGCAGGTCTTGACATACGCTGGCCGATTGACGTGATTGTCGAGGATCAGGCCGACACCGTATTCCGAGGTCACCAGGTCCGATACCCGGTATTTGTCATCCACCCGGTAGCGGTCGGTGCTATAGAACTGATCCAGTCGGCCGAGAGCGTGCTTGATTTCTATCGCCTGGACCGCGGGGTCCTGTCCGGCAAGCCAGAAATAAAATGCCCAGGGTGCTTGTCGCAGTTGCGCCTTGGCCGCCGCGGTCTTGATCCTGGTACCCCGTAGTGAGAAGTAGCCGTACACTGCCCCGGCGGTAAGCTCGACTACGTCGAGGCCATGCTGTCCGCAGTACCTGTCGAACAGGTCACGGTCTTCGTCCTTGATACGGGCCAGTAATCCCGGTAGTTCACCCTTGCCGTTGCCCGTGCCAGCGGTCCACTGGAACATCCCGAAGGAGAGGAAGGCGTTATCCCAGGTATTGATAGCGTCCAGGTTGCCTTCGTTCTCGGCTACCGCGATTATTACATTGATCTCCGACTCGGTGACCTTGAGGGCGCGTAGTCTGTCGGTATGAAGTTTCACGAAAGCGGCGGGCTTTTGATTGCCGAGTGTCCATGCACCCTGATTTTTCCTGACGAAGCGTTTCTTACGGGTGCCGTCCGATACTTCGAGTTCCTGGCGGTTGTTTCTTCCTGTTACGGTTTTGACGCTCAAAGATCCCGGTGCCGGAGTCGGTTTGTGCAATGGCTTTTGCCAGTTTTTGCCATAGTTAGTCCTGAGTCGGTCGACGATACGCCTGGCTAATGCCAGTGTTAGTATCCTGCCGTCCGCATCGATGCCTTCGCGTTTGGCGAAGGCCTTAACTGCCGCCGTGGTCGAGCGTCCGTAATCCCCGTCGGCAGCGTACTTTTTCCAGTTCAACTCCTTGTCGAAACCCAGGTCATGCAACAGGGTTTGCAGGGTAGCGATCCGTACCCGATCGCTTCCTCCCCGCCTGTAGTTGCTCTCGATTCTTTGGCGATCGATGTCGTCGCTGAGCTGTTTCAATTCTTCCAGGGAATCGTAACGGGATAGAATTTTTTCTGCGACAGCGCGCGTGACCCGCTCGCCGCTCGCCCTGCTGGCGTTGCGCCTGGCAAATTCGGCGACCGCCGCCGCAGTCGACTTGCCGTAGTCACCGTCGGCACCGAACTTCGCCCACTGGAGATGCTGATCGAACCCGAGCCAGTGGAGGAGTGTCTGTAGCGCGGTAATCGCGTGTTTAGCCGGGGATCCCTTGCGCAGGTTTGTGGGGACCCTGCCGTCGTCTATCAGTTGCTGCAGCGTGTCTCGTTCCCTCATCAGGTGCATCCTCCGGTTCTGGTAACTGGTTAGCCCCCGATTTTGCTACATCATTCGTTATTTTCAAAACTATGCTGTCGACGATTAGTGGATTACTTCCCGTATAAATGATTTATAAATGCCGGGTTTAATGTAAGAATTGCCAGCCCCGGGCTTTGTTGCTGGAAACTTCAGGTATCTATATGTCATATACACCAGAAAACCGCGCCGAGCTGGAAGTGCTGATGCTGTACAAGTCGGCTACTAACCTCGACGGTATCAAGATTCACAAGACGGCTGATCCCGCGGTGATTGCGGCGGCAGAACGCCTGTTTGAGGGTGGCTTTATTACCCAGGTTGATGGCGGTTACCTTACCCCACTGGGCAGTGCGGCTGCCGAACATGCGCATTTGTTGTTTGATATGCTAAACGCACGCATCGAGCAGTAAGCGATCCCGGGTAAACATTATTGATGGTGGTTAGTCGTAAACGGAAAGTGCCTGTTTAGTAAATAATTTAAGTGCTCCCCCTTTTACTATTTCCTGTTGGCAACATAAAATTCGGGGGGGAATAATAATCAAATGAAAGGACATGACCGAAATCAGGATACCGGATGTTTCTACGCTGCGGCGTATCAAGGCGACTTCTGAGTTACCCCAGAACCATCTGATTGCGCTCGCCAATCAGCTCGAAGTATTTACCGCTCAAGACAGTGAATTACTCCTCTGTAACGGTTCGATCGAAAAAACCAGTCTTTACATCATCAAGGGCCAGGTCTCGCTGATCGCCAGCGATGGCGAAACCAGAATCATGACAGTTGATGAAACCCAGGAAGCAAAACCTGTCGCTCAATTGCGACCCTGTATCTATGACGTAAAGGCCCTTGGAGCGGTCGATTACATGAAAATCGACACCCAGCTGTTTGTTGATTTTGCGCAATTAACGGAGACCTCCGTGGCTGATATCAGCGTGCATTCCCTGTTCACCGATGACGACGAAGATAATTCCATTGTTAACCATCTGTACCATAACCTGATGGATAAAAGTATTCTGTTGCCCGAATTGCCCTCGGTGGCTGACAGGATTCAACAGATTTACAAAGGTGAATCTACCGATGTAGATGCCATGGCACACATACTGATTGCTTATCCTGACGTTGCCAGAAAAATTAAAAATGTTGCTCGTTATGCAAAGAATTATGATCTCGGTGTGACCGAAAAAACCCGTCGCTCGATTGAGCAGCTGGGAGTATTGGCCGTGTATAGTCTCATCATGACTTACGCGGTTGGCAAGCTGGTCAAGCGCCTGCCACAGAATCATTTGCTGCTGGTCGGTTCGTTTTGGGATCATAGCCTGAATGTCGCTGCCATCAGTCGCATTCTGGCGAAGAAAACCAGAGTAACTTCACCTGACCTCGCCATGTTGGCTGGCTTGACTCATGGTATCGGTGTACTGGTTATTGACGATTTTTTGTTACAACACAATGACCTGATGCTGGATCATCTCGAAATTGACCACGCTATCCAGGTGATGCGCCCTGAAATTTCCAGCCTGCTATTACGCAAATGGAACTTTGGCGACGATCTGATTTTAGTGGCCGAAGAGTGTGGCGACTGGTCACGCGACAAAGAGGGTCCGGCGGATTTATGCGATCTGGTACTGGTCGCCAATTATTTCGGCCTGATGAAGAATGACAGAAATAAATCCCTGCCGCATGCCAGCGATATGCCGGCAATTGAAAAACTCGGTATTACGCCTGAAGATAGTATCAGTGCAATAAAAGCATCGTCTATCGTAAGAAAGAATATTGAAAAAATATTCAGCTAGGATTCGGCACAAAAGCTATCACGGTAGCCGACGCGGGATTACTTCTTGATTGCTTCGGCTTCGATTTCAACCAGGAATTAAGGCGCCGACAGTGCGTAAATCCCGAGCCAGGTGGCCGCGCTCCGACTGTGGCAGGCTCAGGGATACCGTGGGTAGCGGTAATAGGATCCGGGATATTGAAAGCGGAGATCATAATACCACCACGGTGGTGGGTAGTTGGGATATAGAGCCACAGGGGTCGCCTTCCACAGGTAAGACCCTTCCACGGTAACAACCGGGAAGACGTAGTCATACTCACCGATAGGCCGTTCAATCTTGTTTTCGATGCTCCCGACCACGGTTAACAGCTGGCCAACCTCGTACACCACCGGATCGACAAACCCAGCAAAGCTGGCGATGAATCGCCCATCACTCTTGCCGCTGGTCTTAGGCTTGCCATCGCCCCACAGCTGGCGGCGTACTATTTCGATCCAGGTTTCATCGGCCTTGTTCTCGACTTTCGATATCTCGCCACCCCAGCGCACTTCTGCACCAATGTATTGATCGATATCCAGCCGTACGTTGGCCAGTGACGGGTTGTCGAGCGGGATTTTACTGATCGCCTCAGGTGGTTTACTGGCGCAACCACCAGCCATCGCAAACGCTATAATGAGCCCGATAGATAATTTAAATTTTGGCATCATGCTGTAGATCAAATCACGAGAGCAAAGTTTCAATGTTGATACATATCACAATGTTATTTAATGAACGCCCATTATGAAGTGTTAACACCCGTTGTAACCATAATTCTCAATGATTGATATTCTAAGGTGATAAGTCTTCTCCATATCTGAACAGACCGGTATGATCAGGGGAGCTTTTCTTTTCAATCGAGGGCAGCGTGCACCTGGAAGGGTTCATTTTATCAGCTTTGCTTCTGTTGGCGGTTACTGCGGTCGCAGTCGCGCTGTTTCGCCATATAGGTCTTGGTTCGATATTGGGATTGCTGATCGCCGGAGTAGTCGTCGGTCCCCACTCCCCGGGACTTTATTTAACCCCTCACGTTGAGGATGTCCGGCACTTCACTGAACTGGGTGTAGTGTTATTACTTTTTGTCATCGGCCTGGAGATAAAACCAGGCCGCTTGTGGTCGCTACGCCGGGACCTGTTGGGTCTCGGTTCGTTACAAATCCTGCTGACCGGGTTTGCTATTACCCTCTATGTTTCGCTGGGTTCTGATTCCTGGAGAACAGCATTGCTTATCGGTCTTAGCTTGTCGCTGTCTTCAACCGCTTTCGTGATGCAACTTCTACAGGAAAAGGGGGAATTCGCCAGTCGGCATGGGACCGGCGCCTTCGCGGTCCTGCTGGCGCAGGATCTATCGGTCGTTCCGCTACTCGCGCTGGTGCCACTGTTATCAACGACTGCAGCCATCAGTGCGGGCATCCCGCTCTGGGAGCAGTTACTCATACTGGTCGGCATGTTCGCCGTTCTTTTCGTCTTTGGCCTTCGCCTGGTGCCTTTCGCATTGGAGTGGCTGGCGCGCCACGACAATCGGGAAGCCTTTCTACTGGTAGTGTTTCTAGCCGTTTTGTTCGCCGCCTGGGCCATGCATCAGGCAGGATTATCGATGGCCCTGGGCGCGTTTCTCATGGGCATGCTGCTTTCCGGATCGCGCTACAATATGCAGATTCGTGCTCTCATCGAACCCTACAAAGGTCTTTTGATGAGCCTGTTCTTCGTCGCCGTGGGCATGTCCATCGACCTGGGCGAGCTGGCCCGACAGCCATTGGTGTTTTTTCAGCACACCGCTGCCTTGATTGGCATCAAACTCACGGTATTGTTTTTGTTGGCGATCGCCTTCGGATACTCTCGCAGCAACGCGGTGCGTATGACATTTCTTCTTGCCCAGGCAGGTGAATTCGGATTCGTGCTTTTCGGATCTGCGCTGGTTTTAGAGGTTATCGACGAGTCGACGTTTGTTATGGCCGTGGGTGTAATATCGCTGAGTATGTTGCTTACTCCGCTGCTCGTACGATTTGGGAATTCATTAGCCAACCGCCTTGAGGATCAATCGAAAACACCACATGGCGATCAGCGTGAGGTATTAGACAAAATAGCGGAACAATCTATTTTAATTGGGGGATACGGACGCATGGGCCACACCATTGCTACTCTGTTTGAGGCCAGCGGAGTTCCGTTCATTGCTTTTGATCTCGACCCTAAACGAGTCGCCCAGGGACGGGCTAATGGTCACCCTGTTTTATATGGAGACATTTCTGATCCGGAATTACTCGCTGCCACACACGCCGAACAGGCTTCGTTAGCCGTACTTACTATCAACCACGGCCCCACCGCTTTGCTGACGATTTCTCATCTGCGGAATATTTACCCCCAGGTACCGATCATCGCACGAGCCAGGGATCTGAAAGCATGCGCCCAGTTTCTCGAGGCTGGCGCAACCCAGGCATTTCCCGAAGCCCTCGAAGCAAGCCTGCGTCTCGGAGCTGAAGCGCTCCAGATGGTGGGCGCTCCAGCGGATAATGCAGAATTGTTGCTGCAGGGGGTTAGAGACGAGGGATACGAACTAGTGCGCGAAGAGCCTGAAAACGACTAAAAGTATCAAGCTTCCCAATTTCTGAAATCATGCCGCCTTTGGTCGAACTCTGCCGCCCATGTAGAGGATTTCAGTGTCTGATTTCCCGTTAGCTGTAATTAAGTTAACTGTGACCGTTATTAGCCGTAGGGTATAAATTAACAGCACCTTTTCTAGCGAGGGTATCGATTAAACAACCTTTTGGTGGCACATAGCGATACTTATTTATAATTAGTTGTCAAATGAAACTAAATTACTATGGTATGCGAATCTCTTCAAATAACGTCAGGCAGGGGGTTCGGAAAATGAAAACGATTATAAAAGGGCTGCTGGTATTGTTCGGGCTAACGAATTCAATGGTCAGTGCCGATGCCCTGCGCGAAGTAGATGATACCTACGTCGGATTCCAGATGACGATCCCAATAAATTCGATATCCAGGGGGCTATTTTCAGGTCAACCTCAGTATAGCTACCTCCTGGTCCGGCAAAAGAATGGAATCAAAGATGGAGTAGCACTTACCCAGGATAACTATGGTAATCGAATCCTGAATTACCTGAGACCGACCAACAGCTTCGATATCAGCCAGAGCAGGATTGTGGAATATGCGGTGCCTATTATGAGACTCGAAGCACAGGATAGTCCCAGCACCGAGACATCCAGTCCTGAGAAATCCAATACTAATTTTTCAACAGTTATTGTAGTGGTGGGTTTGGCGGCACTCGTGGCAATCCCCATAATGGCCAGGAATGATCTTGAAAAAGACTGGAAGCCGGCAAATTGAGCTCAGGTTTTCTCTAAATCGTAAATCGGTAAATCGGGGTCAGATCTCAATTATCTCTAATATTAGCGAATATTGTGATCTGACCCCAATAAGAGACCCCAATAAGATAAATAATCAATCGGTAGACCAGTTACATTAGATTATTTGATTGGTCGCAATGGAAGCAGGGGACCAGGCTGGGAAAACAAAGTACTTGTATTTCACTGTTCGTTTTTGGGGGAGGTATTCAACGAGTCAGAAAACAAAGAGAGCTTCAGGTAAAAGAAGCGCAGTCTAAATCCGTTAAACAAGCAATTTAACTCAGTGTGTCATCGCTACCGCGTCGGCATAGCTTGACCGCTCGGCGACGTGATCAAATCCAATTGCCCCCAGCTCGTCCAGCAGCAGGGCAAGGATATCGACGCGATTCATTTTCATCGCAGCATCGACCAGCAGCTGGAAAAACAGGTCCCGTTGTGCATGGCTGCCACCCATTTGCCATAAATTCCGCCGCGCCGGCATCATGATATCGATTACCCGTTGGTAATCCCTTTTGCGATGCGCGATGGCCGCTTCGCATGCGGGTAGCACCGCTATGGCGTATCTCGGTCCGAGGGAACCGGTGTCCTCGGCGACGAAGGCCTTCATCAACTTGACCAGTTCGTCGGCTTCCTGGTAACGCCCGGCTGCGGCTAACGCCAGGGCGCTATGAGCACTGGTAAACGGACTCGCATGGTTGCCGACCCGGGTCTGTGCGAGATCGGCGATCGGTTGCCAGCGGTCTGCGATATCCGCACCGCGCAACTCGAGCCGCTGCAGCAACGCGGTATCGTTCTGAATGTCGACATAGTAATCGGGAATAGCCTGCATTAGCGGCGAGTCGAGGTCGCGCAGCCGATGATCATAGAGTTCAAGGGCGGCATCATAGTCGCCATGCTCGGTATGAAACAACGCCAGATGCCACCACAGATGGTGGACGATGTGATTTGCCGCTGACCAGTTGGCGGACAATTCAGACAACCACGCGACCCCATCGAGCAGACGGCCCTGCATGACCATAACATGAGCTACCGCGTGAGCCCCCCAGCAATCTGCAGGATTTAGTTCTACCGCTTCACGAGCACATTTCTCGGCCAGCGCGTAGTCACCATTTTCTTCCAGACCGAAGGCGCGGATGGAGAGATAGGATGAATATCCTGGCACATCGGGGGTCCAGCACGGGGCGGCTCGTTCTGAAATATCCCGCATCCACGCAACTTCGCCGATCCAGAACAGCTCGGACTGGGCAATTCTTAGCGCGAACAGGTCGTGCGGGTAGTCAATCGCAATCTGTTCGTAATGTGTCACCGCAGCGGTGACGTGATCGACCAGCGCCGCTTCCAGGGCGGCCATGTATTGGTTTTCACGCTCCGAGGCGGGTACAGGACTTTTTTTCGCGGCCTCCAGTTCGTTGCGGGCCAACGCGTAAAGTTCCGGCTTTTTCAACCCAGCGATCAGGCTGCCCTTGATTACGTGTGGCAGCGCGAACTCCGGGTCGGCGGCTATTGCGGCATCCAGGTGCGCCATGGTATCGGTGCGAAATCCGACATAGGCATTAAAGGCTTGATCAAGTGCCTCGACGGCGAGCGGATTATCGGTTGTAACCGGGTAGCCCCACTGATCCTTTTGCATTTTGTCCGACCTGCTATCTTTTCGAGTCGAACTATCATCCGCCTAAATCGCGCGGTCGTCCAATTTTGCAGCGTGGTTCAGAGTCGAATAAAACGAGCTGTCAGCGAATATTTGTATAACAGCAGCAGGAAAAGTCTCAAGCAGAGCAGCTGGTATCCATCGATCATGTAGCGTAGCCACGGGGTTCGATTTTCAGGTTGATTCCACAGGTAGGATGACACGAATCTGCCTGGCTCTCTGGTCGCTATCGACGCCATCGCGTTGCGGTATTCAGCGCTGGCGTCAGGGTGCGATTTGAGGCCCTCGGTAATAAAGCCGAGGTATTCGGTGGTGGGATTGAGGTCCGGGGTGGAACGGTTGGTCTGATAAAAATACAGTGTCTCCCCGTCTTGCTCGATAACGGTGCGCCGGTACCTTTTGATGACCGGAACGACCTCGTAAAAATCCATGCGCGCCGCATCCCTGGCGGAGAGAGTGTAAAGAAAGCCATGCACTGACTCACCAGGTGCAGGTTCGGCCGACGCGTATCCGCAACCAACCCATGGCGCCGGATGATCAAAGCGCAGGCCATGGTCGCGGAGTGTGAAGGGTTTCGCTGCGAACGGAGTAATCCGTCGTTGCTTCATCACGGTGTCGTTCAGATTAGCACCGAACGCCAGGTATTGAACCTGCTCAGACCCATGTCCAAAAAGTCGTTTAATGTTACAGACTTCAAACAGCAGTCTCCAGACAAGGAAACGAATCATATGATGCCTGAGCCGTTTTTTTCTTAGTTTTCCACCGCAATTTCGGCGAAGTGGCAGGCGACCAGGCGCTCAAACTTTGTTTCCAGCGGTGCTGCGGTGCTGCTACAGATATCCTGCATGAAACGGCAGCGGGTATGGAATGGGCATCCCGGTGGTGGATTGAGCGGGGAGGGTATCTCTCCGCTCAGTTTGACGCGTTCGCGACGTAATTTGGGGTCTACCGCGGGGGTAGCCCCTAGTAGTGCCTGGGTATAGGGGTGAGCTGGATTGGCGAAAATGGTTTTCGCTTCGCCCTGTTCAACCACGTTGCCGAGGTACATGACCATGATCTGGTCGGCGATACGGCGCACAACACTGAGATCATGTGAAATGAACACCAGTGCGAGGTTCATTTCTTCCTGCAAGTCCATCAGGATATTGAGCACCTGCGCCTGAATCGATATATCCAGTGCCGATACCGGTTCATCTGCGATCAGCACCTTCGGCTTCAGCATCAGGGCGCGTGCGATGGCGATACGCTGGCGTTGGCCACCGGAAAACATATGCGGGTAACGATCATAATGCTCGGGCCGCAAACCAACTTTATCCAGCATGGCTTCGGCCAGTCGGCGCCGCTCCACAGCGGGAATGTTTTGATTGATAATGACCGGTTCTTCGAGAATCACGCCTACCTTTTTGCGCGGGTTGAGTGAGCCGTACGGGTTTTGAAAAATGATCTGCACATCCTGGCGCAGTCGCGGGATTTCAGCCCCGCCGTGCGCGTGGGGGTCTGCGCCACTGATAAAAATATTACCCTCGGTCGGTTTCTCGATCATCGTGGCGAGCCTCGCCAGCGTGGATTTGCCGCAACCGGACTCGCCGACGATTGCCAGGGTTTTCCCTGACTCCAGCGAAAAGCTCGCACCGTCAACTGCCTTGAGAATGGTTGGTTTGGCAAAAAAACCTTCGCCCTTGACCTCGTAGTAACGTTTGAGATCACGCCCTTCAATTGCCGCGGTCATGTCGCCTGGCCCTCGAGATCAACCGGGTGAAAACAGCGCAAGGTAGTGTCGCCGATGTTATCCAGTGGTGGCACGCTGGCCCTGCAGTCATCCTGTACATATTTGCAGCGTGGGGAAAACAGGCAACCGTCCGGCCGGTCACCGGCACCGGGCACGATGCCTTCGATGGTCGGTAGCCGATCCAGATCCAGCGATCGTTCCGGCAAGGCATCGAGCAGAGCGTGAGTGTAAGGGTGATGCGGTGTCGCAAACAGGCCTGCCACCTCCTGCTGTTCTACCTGTTGACCGGCATACATGACGACGACCTGCTTGGCGGTTTCAGCGACCACGCCCATATCGTGCGTGATCAGCACCAGCGCCATGCCTTTCTCATTTTGCAGGTTAACCAGCAGGTCGATAATCTGTGCCTGGATGGTGACGTCCAGTGCGGTAGTGGGCTCGTCCGCAATGAGCAATTTCGGGTTACAGGCGATGGCCATAGCGATCATGACGCGCTGGCTCATACCCCCCGACAATTGATGCGGGAAAGCTTTCAGGCGTTCTTCGGGGGCCGGTATGCCGACCAGTTCAAGCAGTTCGATGGCGCGTTTTTTACGCGCCTTGCGATCGAGGCCAAGATGCTCCTGCAGGGTTTCACCGATTTGAAAGCCGACCGTGAAGCATGGGTTCAGGCTACTCATGGGTTCCTGAAAAATCATCGATATGTCCCGGCCGATTATTTTTCGCCGTGCTTTACTGGAAATGGTCAGCAGGTCGCGTCCCTCGAATTCCATCTTGTCGGCGGTCACGTTTGCGGTCCAGGGTAACAGCCCCATCACTGCTAACATCGAAACCGACTTGCCCGAACCGGATTCGCCGACAATCGACAGGATGTCGTTTTCGCCGATGCTCAGATCGACACCATCGACTGCGCGGAAGCTGCCTTTGACGGTTTCGAATTCGACCGAGAGATTACGGATTTCGAGCAGGCTCATGATCTTTTCATCTTCGGGTCGAGGGCGTCGCGCAAGCCGTCACCCATCAGGTTTATGGCAAGCACGGCGAGCAGGATGGCCAGCCCCGGGAAGGTGACTGTCCACGGTGCCGATAACATCAGATCACGGTTTTCCGCGATCAGCGTGCCCCATTCCGGTGCCGGTGGCTGCGCGCCCATGCCGAGAAAGCCGAGTGCGGCGGTATCCAGAATTGCAGTAGAGAAACTAAGTGTCCCCTGCACGATCAGTGGCGCCATACAGTTAGGCAGTATGGTGATAAACATAATACGAAACCTGCCCGCGCCCGCGACCTTGCTGGCGATCACATATTCCTTGGAGCTTTCGGTTATGTATGACGAGCGGGTCAGACGCACGAAATGGGGCAGGTAGGTGATCGATATCGCGATCATCGCGTTGAGCAGGCCGGGTCCCAGAATAGCGACCAGCACCAGGGCCATGAGCAGTCCCGGTACCGACATGATAGTGTCCATGATGCGCATGATGGCGGTATCGACCCAGCCGCGGAAAAATCCCGCTACCAGTCCGAATACGATGCCGATGCTCAGGCATAAGATTACCACGATGCCGCCAGCGACCAGGGATAACCGGGTGCCGTGGATTATGCGCGATAACATGTCACGCCCGGCATAGTCGGTGCCGAAGATAAAGTTGCACTTGTCTTCACCCCAGGCCGGTGCGTGTTCGAGGCATTCGCGATACTGAATTGTGGGATCGTGGGGCGCGATAAAATCCGCGAAAATGGCCATCAAAATAATGCCAACCAGGAAGGCCAGGCCGACTACGGCCGATTTGCTTTCGGAAAAATAGTACCAGAATTCTGCCAGGTTCTGTCGCAGCATGCTTTTGCGCGGGGCGTCGACTGCCGGGTCCATCGTACCGTTACTCATGAGCTGGTATGCATGATGCGTGGATTGATCAATCCGTACAACAGGTCGACCACGAGGTTGACCGACATGATAATCATCGCGATCAATACCAGGCCCCCCTGGACGGCATAATAATCACGGCTGAACACCGAAAATATGATCCATTTGCCGATGCCGGGCCAGCTGAAAATGGTTTCGGTCAAAATCGCGCCCGCCATCAGCGTACCGACCTGCAACCCGATGACCGTAATAACGGTGATCATTGCGTTTCGGAGCGCGTGCAGACCATAGACGCGCAACGGAGACAGTCCCTTGGCGCGTGCGGTGCGCACATAGTCTTCGCTCAATACCTCGAGCATCGCCGAGCGTGTTTGCCGGGCAATAATCGCGAGCGGAATCGTGCCGAGCACGATAGTGGGCAATATCATGTGGTGCATCGCCGACGCGAAGGCGCCCTCTTCACCGCTTAACAGTGTATCGATGAGCAGAAATCCGGTTACGGTTTCGACGTCAAATAAGAACGAAATCCGACCAGAAATAGGGGTCAGGCCCCAGATGCCGCCGAACAATATGATCAGTAACAGGCCCCACCAGAATATCGGCATGGAATAACCGACCAGCGAAATCCCCATAATACCCTGGTCATATATGGTGCCGCGTTTAACCGCGGCGAAAATTCCAATCGGCACGCCAATAACAACCGCCAGTATCATCGCGGTTAAACCAAGCTCAATCGTCGCCGGGAATAACTCCAGGAATTCGTCCAGTATGGGCCGATTGGTCAGCACCGAGGTACCGAAATCGCCATGCAATAAATTCCAGATATAATCGAGATACTGTTGCCAGACGGGTTTATCCAGACCCAGCTTGACCATAATTTCAGCGTGTCTTTCCGGTGTCATATCGCGTTCGCCGGCAAGCGCGGCGACGGGATCGCCAGGCAGCATTCTGATAAAGCCGAAGGCCATGAGGGTTACCCCGAAAAATATGGGCACCAGCAAGGCAATTCGTTTGAGGATGAAATAAAACATATTTATTGTCGTTTATACAATAAAGGCGTGAGGTTTTACTCTCACGCCTTTATTGCTGATTGCTACAACTTAATTAACTTACTGCAAATCCACATATTTGAAAATGTGGCTGCCCAGTGGGTGAATTTTGAAGTTCTTCACTTCCTTGCGCACCGGACGGAACTGCACTGAGTGGGCAATGGTATACCAGGGCGCTTCCTGCTTGAAAATTACCTGCGCCTTCATGTACAACTTGGTACGCTCGGCCTGGTCAGAGGTCAGTTTGGCGGCACGCAGCAAGCCGTCAAATTCCTCGTTACACCAGCGTGCTACGTTTGACTTGGCCGCGGCACAACCCAGCAGGACGAACATGAAGTTGTCCGGATCGCCATTGTCACCGGTCCAGCCAAGCAGTGCAGTCGAATGCTCACCAGCACGAATGCGCTCGCGATACTCACCCCACTCGAATGACTTGATTTCAGCGGTGACACCGATCTTCGCCCAGTCCGCCTGAATCAGCTCAGCCATGCGGCGCGCATTCGGGTTGTATGGACGTTGTACCGGCATAGCCCAGATATCGGTTTTCAGCTCCTTGATACCGGCTATATCCAGCAGTTTCCTGGCGGTTGCGGGATCATACTTGTAATCCACGATATCGTCGTTGTAAGACCACATGGTTGGTGGAATCGGGTTTTTCGCCGGCGAACCGGAACCCTTGAAGACCACGTCCAGAATAGCCTGCTTGTCGATAGCCATGCTCAAAGCCTGACGTACGGATTTGTTGTCAAAAGGCGCTTTCGAAGTATTAAAGCCCAGGTAACCAACATTCAGGCCTGCCTGGCTCAGCAGGTTGATGTTCGGATCTTTTTCCATCGCATCCAGATCTGCCGCGTTTGGATAAGGCATGATGTGACATTCGCCGGCCTTCAGCTTCTGGTAACGCACGGTGGCGTCGGTGGTGATCGCGTAAATCAGCTTGTCAATTTTCGGTGCGCCTTCCCAGTAGTCCTTGAATCCGTTGTAACGGATAACCGAGTCTTTCTTGTAGGAAACGAACTCGAAAGGACCGGTACCGATGGGGGCATTATCGACGGTTTCCTGGGTGCCTTCAGCCTGCATTTTATCCGCGTACTCAGCGGAAAGAATGGAAGCAAAGTCCATTGCCAGGTTCGAGATAAACGGTGCATCCGGCTGGTTCAGCGTGAATTTGACCGTGTAGTCATCAATCTTGTCGATGGATTTAAGCGCGGGACCCATGTCCATCCAGCCGAAGTACAGGTACTTGCCGCCGGAAACGCTATGGTAGGGGTGGTCTGTCTTCCACTGACGATTGAAACTGAAGAGTATATCGTCGGCATTGAAATCGCGGGTCGGGGTGAAGTGCTTGTTGGAGTGCCACTTGACGCCTTTGCGCAGTTTGAAGGTATATTCCGTGCCATCGGCGGATACGCTCCAGGATTCGGCTAAACCGGGAACCACCTTGGTGGTGCCGGGCTCGAACTCCGTCAAGCGATTGTAGATGGGTTGTGCGGATGCATCAAAGTCGGTACCTGCAGAATGCAGACTCGGGTTAAATCCCCCGGGGCTGCCTTCGGAACAGAACACGAGTGTTTTACCGGCCGCAAGAGAGGCCGATGCAGTCACCGCCAGTGATATCGCCAGGGTTGTGCGAATTAAGCTTTTTCTCATTTTCAGTCCTCGCTACCTGTCTTTTTTACAAAGATTTGTAGGTAATTGAATGGATTATTTTTGGGTAATTCAACGTCTCATACGCTGGATTGGAATTGAACCTACTCGCCGCTTGGTTAATTGTCAAGGTTGGTCCAAAAAGGGTACAGGTTTCAGACCACAGTCAAGCTGTGATATCGCACAATTCCAGGCACCAAACGATCACACCCGAACTGCTAGCCCTCTGCCCGTGTCGCCGTTGATGACGCGCTATCCCGCGGCAGGGACACAGCCACATTCCAGCCATGGCGGTCAGCTAATTTACCGTACTGAATACCGGTCAACTCGTCATACAGGCGCAGCGTTAGTTCCCCGGGAGGGGCTGTAGGCACCTGAAATACCTCGCCCTTGAAGCCGATACTGGCCACGGGACAGATTACGGCCGCGGTACCTGCGCCGAACACTTCCTCCAGCTCACCGCTACGGAAGGCTGCCACTACTTCATCGATGGCAATGCGTCGCTCTTCCACCGGCAGGCCCCAGTCCTCGAGCAAGGTAAGCACGCTGTCACGCACCACACCCGGCAGGATCGAGCCGCCCAGTGGTGGCGTCACCACCTTGCCGCCGATCTTGAAGAAGATGTTCATCGCACCGACTTCTTCCACGTAGCGGTGTTCGTTTCCGTCCAGCCACAATACCTGGTCAAATCCCTGTTGCCGGCTGGCAAACCCCGGTAGCAGGCTGGCGGCGTAGTTAGCAGCAGTCTTGGCCGCCCCCAGCCCACCCACGCTGGCAGCACGGGTAAAGCGATCTTCGACATACAGCGAGACGCCCTTTTGTAGATTGTTAAAGTAGCTACCCACCGGGGAAGTCATGATGATGAAGCGATAGCTGTTGGCGGCGCGCACCTCCAGCGTGGCCTCGGTGCCGATGACCAGGGGCCGTACGTAGAGTGAATGACCCCACTGGGAAGGCATCCAGTCATGATCCAGGGTTATCAACTGTCGCGTGGCCTCGATCATGATCTGGCTCAGTTCTGCGACGGGCATGATCGGAATGCATAGCCGTTGACAGGAGTCATACAGCCTGCGGGCGTTCATATCGGGGCGAAAAATACGCGCCTCGCCGTCCACTCCGCGGAAGGTCTTGTAGCCGTCGAATACCGTCTGCCCATAGTGCAACATGGCAACCCCGGGCTCGAGGGCAAGCGTCTGGTAGGGGATAATCCGGGGATTCTTCCACGCACCGTCCGCGTATTCCATGTCGAACATATGGTCGGAAAAAATGCTACCGAAGCCGAGGTTGTCAAAATCCACCTGGGCAAGGCGACTGTGCTCCACGGGAGTAACGGGAAATTTCGATGACGGCATGGGTCCGGGCCTTTTGCTGATGACTAGTGGGATGATACGACAGGATTCACTGGAATTGCGAGATCCGGGCACAATAGATTCTGATTCTCACATTTTGCTGGCCGTCCTTCAGGTCGCTGCTCCCCGGCGTCGGCGCAGTGCACGTAACCGACTGAAAAATTCATCTCGATCGACGTGGCATTGCCTGATGTGCCTGTTTCCTTTAAACGCGGCGCGGGCGTGTAATACCCGGTGATTGTCCAGTACTGCTGCCTGCCCGGATTCCAGCCGGTACTTCACACAGGCCTCCGGGGCATACACCAGTGCCAGCATTTGCTGCAGTGCGCGATAAACCGGTTCGGTCAGGTCTTCCTCGGTATCCAGAGGTGCCATGGTACGTTCATTGATGTGAACCGCCACGATATCACCATGCTGGTTCAGCTCGATGACGCGCCACCTGGCCGATAGCGCCACGTCGTCCACGTCATCGACCAGGAACCTGCGGTGAGGAATCGGGACCTGGCACAGCAGGTCAAATGATTCCCTGTTGTGGGCGCGCAGGTTTTCGGCAGCCTTGAAACCATCGACCAGGATCGACGCACCGCCGCCGCAATCACTGGCGCGAAGACAGTGCATCATAAACAGGCCAGGTATGGGGTCGCGAAACAATTCATCGTTGTGGGGCCTGATGGCATGGGCTGTTTGCGCCAGGATGCGTTGTTGCGGTGTGGAAATCAGATCGAATATGCGCCCGTAATGCGTTTGTCGAATAAATCCGAAAACCGCTGCCAGCTGTTCTATCTGATCCTCTTCGACGGGGATGTCGTTAATAATCGCGAAACCATAGTCGGCAATGCGTTGAAACACCTGTAGACGAATCGATTCGTCGCTGGCGATCTGGTGGTAATCCCATTCTGGAATCCTGTCGTTAAGATTTGAATCCCATAATACCGGCTGGGGTCGGCGCGCGGCGATTGCTTCGCTTGAATAGCAAT
>Ga0316194_10001007_pt1 | contig 19151 bp, 13 predicted proteins | sample CroRivsedime1_MG_FD_204936 | JGI IMG/M metagenome (GOLD analysis project Ga0316194, IMG submission 204936) | Coastal sediment microbial communities from Maine, United States - Cross River sediment 1 | ecosystem: Environmental > Aquatic > Marine > Coastal > Sediment | place: USA: Maine...
ACCGCCGCAAAACGTGCCCGTCATCACCCTGGCCGGTGAAATCTTTGTACGACGGGATGCCTTATCCCGGCAGTATTTGACCGAACGTCTGGCTCAGATGGGGTTTGCCACAGTCTGCTCCCCGGTTGCCGAATGGGTCCTGTACTGCAATTACATGGTAGACGCCGGCCTGAATCCCGAAAACATGACATTTTTGGAAAAGATAAAATTCAAAATCCGCAACAAGTTCCAGGCCCGCTATGAGAAGCGCATCAAAACCATTTTGTCGTCTTCGGGCCTCGTGCAGGCCGAGCCCCTCGACTTGGACAAAATCGTCGGCAACGCTGCGCCTTACATCTCCAGAAATCTTCCCGGTGAAGCCATCCTGACCGTCGGCGGCGCCTTGACGGAGGTGGTATCCCACTCCTGCGGCGTGATTGCCATCGGCCCTTTCGGTTGCATGCCCAACCGGCTGTCGGAATCCATCCTGAACGAAGCCATGAACAGCAAAGATAAAATCGCCACCGACCCGAACAACAGGAAGCTGCGCAGTGTGCTGAGCGATATCGATGATTTGCCGTTTCTGGCAATTGAAAGCGATGGCTCGCCCTTTCCCCAGCTCATCAATGCTAAGCTGGAAACCTTCTGCCTGCGGGCCCAAAGACTGCATCAGCGCATCATGGCGGCCAACGACCGGCACTGAAACCTTAAGGCGAACAACAACAGCCGGAAAAGAAAAATCGTCGCTCAAAAGGGCCTAAACCCGGATTAGCCGAAAATAACAAATTACAAGCATCAAATTACAAATAAATCCCAAATCTCAAATAAGATCAAACGCCAATAGTTTGGAATTTTGAATTTTGGTTATTGTTATTTGCCCTTCGACCTGGCTCAGGGTGGTGGTGAGCTTGTCGAACCATTTGGTATTTGTGGTTTGTGATTTGAAATTTAATAATTGCTGAAACCCTGAACACCGAACACTGAACGCTCAAACACTTTGCACCCATATTATTGATAGAATTCCTTCATTTGTAATGCAGGCGGAGGAATCGAAAATAGTCAATTCCTGGAGGACTCCCCTTGGAATCAAAAAAAACGGTTTGGGGTTGGGTGATGTATGATTGGGCCAATTCCGCCTTTGCCACCACGGTCATGGCCGGTTTTTTCCCGATTTTCTTCAAGCAGTACTGGAGCTACGGGGTCGACGTCAACATGAGCACCGCCCAGCTGGGTTTCGGCAATTCAATTGCCAGTTTGTTGGTCGCCCTCATGGCGCCGTTTTTAGGGGCCATTGCCGATAAAGGTGCGGTGAAGAAAAAATTCCTGATCTTTTTTGCCTATCTGGGTGTCCTGATGACCGCCGGATTGTTCATGGTTCACAAAGGTCAATGGGCTGTGGCTATTTTCGTTTATGTCATGGGAGTGATCGGTTTTTCCGGGGCCAATGTTTTCTATGATGCTATTCTGCCGGCGATCACCACTGAAGATAAAATCGATTTTGTTTCCAGTTTAGGTTTTTCGATGGGTTACCTGGGAGGCGGCCTGCTCTTTCTCATCAACGTTTTGATGACCCTGATGCCGCAAACATTCGGACTGCCCGACGCCGCCGCTGCGGTTCGGTTCTCCTTCCTGTCCGTAGCAGTTTGGTGGGGTCTGTTTACCATATTTACGATTGCATGGGTGCCGGAAGATACATCGGTCGCAAAAGTAAAAAGGGGTGAAAGTATCGTCACGGCCGGTATTAGGCAACTGGTGAATACATTCAAAAAAGTCCGCCATTTAAAAACCGTTTTTTTATTCCTGCTGGCATACTGGTTTTACATAGACGGCGTCGACACCATCATCCGCATGGCCGTCGACTACGGTCTTTCGTTGGGATTTGAGTCCAATGATTTGATTGTCGCGCTGTTGCTCGTGCAATTCGTGGGTTTTCCAGCCGCTCTGGTATTTGGGAAGCTGGGAGAACGCTGGGGCGTTCGCAAAGCCATTTATCTGGCCATCGGCTTTTACATGTGCATCACGCTATGGGGTACCATGATAGCGCGCAAGGAGGAGTTTTACATTCTGGCCGCCTTTATCGGTTTGGTCCAGGGAGGCATCCAGGCCCTCAGCCGATCATATTACTCCCGGCTGATACCCAAAAATCAGGCGGCGGAATACTACGGGTTTTATAACATGCTGGGAAAATTCGCTGCCATCATCGGACCGGCCCTGATGGGTATTGTCGGTTTGATGGTGCGGCGAATGTTAATGCCGCCCTCGCCCACGACCGAGCAACTGATATCCATCGGGCAGGTTGCATCCCGCTGGAGTATGGGCTCGATTCTAATTCTTTTTATCGTCGGTGTGGTACTCTTTTACTTTGTCGATGAGGAGAAAGGAAAGGAGCAGGCCAAGTATTTGGCAGATAACTAAGGTTTATTTTCGGGAACTGCTCAGTTGCACACAAACTGATCTGATATCAAAACATATCAGTTCGGCCAATAAGATAAAAGGCCGCACGTAAAATAGGATGCCCAGATCCGATTCCACTGCGCCCCCCGGTCAAAAAACTAAGTCCTATCGCTTGCTCGACGTTATTTTTTTAGCATAAATGTATCGAAGGCTTTTTTTATGGCTGAGGCGGGCCCGATAAAAATGACGCGGTCATCAACCTCGATACTTGTATTGCCGCGTGGAACCACAAATTGGTTATCCCGGATGATCGCGGCAATCAGGCAGCCTTTCGGTATATCAACATCTTTGATGAGTTCGCCATTTACCTTTGCATTTTTAGGCACGCTTACCTCCAAAAGGCTTGCTGCGCCGATACCAAATTCGAAAAGTTGCGCTAAAACGGGGTTGTCGAGGATATTCTCCACCATAGCCGCAGTCGCCCAGGGTGCGTTTACCACCACGACGCTGTTTTGCTCCAGAAGCTGCGTGTACTCGTGATTTTGGACAATTGCGATGACTTTTTCAAGCTTTAACTGCCTGGCTTGGAGGGCCGCAATCACATTGCGGCCATCATCTTCAAAGGCCGCGATGACAACATCAATGTTGTCAATGCCGACCTGACCCATTAATTCCTTCTTTGTGCCGTCTCCCTGGTAAATTGGAACATGGTAGCGTTGTTCAAGTTCCTTACATAGAGCCTCGTCTTCTTCAATGAAGGTAACCTGATGTTCCGCTGAGCGAAACATCATCTGATACTCATCTTTTGCCAGGAGTCGATCAGCGATATTTTGGCCTTGTTTTGCGCCACTTATGATAAGCACTCGCATACGCATTCTCCTTAACCTATTTATGAACTGTTTCAATAATTTTACGTATACTCTTGCAATTTTGATAACTTCAGCGCGGTTATCGGAATTGAAGAGATATATTGCGCCTCCGACCAATGTCAGTATCCCTCCAAGAACAAAACTTCTGGATTCTAATGCCGGAACGAATATCCAGGTCGTAACAACACCCAGAATCGGTATCCAGGGGAAAAACATGGTTTGAAAAGGACGTCTCAAATTCGGCATTCGATTGTGCAATGGAATCACTGCATAATTGATTATCCCGAGTCCCATCAGGTAGCCGAAATCACTCAAAGAAGCCACAAATTTCACGATGCCCGAGGAGCTGAAAATAATTACAATCAGGGCACAAACAAAAAGAGCAACATGTGGCGTTTGGAATTTCGGATGCAACTTGGCGAAAATGTAAGGAAAATGTTTATCACGCCCCAATGCGTATAAAATGCGGGCGCTGGCGCCCAAGGTCACACTGAATGCGGAAAGACTCGCCATGATCGTCGCAATGACGCCGGCCCAACGTCCCCAGGGGCCGAAAAGCCGCTCAGCAGTGAAGATGAAAGGAATGTCGCTATGGGCGAGCTCGGTATAATTGACGGTGCCCATCATTATCCCAACCACGAAAACATAGATTGCAGTACTCACACCCAATGTGATCAAAATCGCTCGCGGAATGTTTTTGCCCGGTTGAATGATCTCTTCAGCGGCATTCGAAATCAGTTCGAAACCGACATAGGAGATATAAATGAGGGCCATGGCCGGAACGAAGGGGCCCCATCCCATTGGCGCAAAAGGCTCCAAATTGCGTGGCTCAATATCAGTGAAACCGAGTGCGGCCACGCCGACCAGAACCGCCAATTCCACCAGATTCATTACAGTAATAACAATAATCGCTTCCTTCATTCCCATGAAATTGACGAAGGTAAAAACGACGGTGGTGAGCAGGGTGAGAAGGGCAATGCCAGCTTCCGGTAAAAAGTAGGCCCGGATCGTCAGGGCAAAGATAAGGGCGTACATCGAACAGGCGAGGGTGTTGCCGATCCAGAAGAACCAACCGGTAAAAAACGCCACCGGTCTGTTGAGAGTTCTGCTGGTAAAGGAATATCCGCCGCCGGCTAAGGGTATGGCAGCGCTGAGTTCACTGTAATTTAAGGCGGTAAATACGGTTAAAAACCCCATCGCTAAATAGACGAGAATCCCAAGCGGGCCGATCATATGTGCCAGTTCGCCCGGCAGGGCAAAAATCCCCGGACCCATCGTAGCGCCGATGCCAATCATTACCGCCATAAACAAGCCCATATTTCGTCTGAAACCTATTTGTTCCGGCATAAATATATGCTCCCAGAATCTATATAAATTTCAACTCGGCATTTTTTTCATCATTGGATTCATACCCCGGTCCAATACTCAATATTTTTCAAGAAAATCGCTCTTATTCTCATAAGGTGACAATATCGGCAAGCTTATTGGCGATCCCCTGCAGCTCAGCGGCATTATTGGAAAAAATCCACTCAACCCCCCGGTTGATTTCCCGGAACAGGCAGTTTTTTGAGGCGGGATATCCGGTACCCAGGTGTTGTCCCATTTTGTGGTGCTTGGCCAATATTGCGTTTTTTAGCAAGAGATAGTGCCCGGCGACACCGCAGTAATCTTTTTCTAAAGCCATATCACTGAGTTGGGCTATATTCAGGGTTGCAATGGGGATTAAGGTGGAAGCCGGTACAAAGGTGATCAGCTCGAACATAGGCGGCGAAAGGGACATCAGATGAAAGTCCCTTCGCGGCTCAAGGGAAGAAAAACACTCCTTGAAAACATCATTCTGCCGTCTGGGATTTGGATAGCTTTCGGCCTTTATTTCGGTCATAAGGTGCAATTTTTTACCATATTTTTCAATTACTTCTGCAAGTGACGGGACTGCGGGACATCTTAATTTTAATTCGTTCCGGGTCACATCGCCGATGGATAAATCAATTCCGAATACACGTTTGAGATCCGAATCATGGATTACGACTGGGTGAAGATCCTTCGTCCAGCGGACGTCGAATTCTATTCCCCATACCCCCTTCTCGTAGGCTAGATCGAAGGCTTCGATGGTGTTTTCAAAAATCATGTTGTTGTCGTGCTCTCCGCGGTGAGATACTATCTTGCATGCCTTTAGTCGGCCGTGGCCGGGAAATGGTTGCGGCCATAGCATAAAGGAAAAATCAATGCAGCCAATCAACAACTTTTCAAAACTCTCACGAAGTTCTACTTCCATATCAACCCAACTTGTAAATCTGCAGGAAATGCTAATGTTTAGATAGGAATTTCACCATAAAAAATAACCACCTAAATCGAGATATCCGAAAATCTATACAACACCAATGAAAACAGCGCAAGTATGTTCCGCGGTTGAGATGAGGTGAACGATAGATTTGTGATTTCGGATTTTAGATTTTGGAATTAAGGTATTCTGTCAATTTAATAAATATGAGCCGATCCGTGCAGAATATTATTCGCAAAGTTCAGGTTAACATTCCTTTTAGAATGCTTGATGATAGGTATCTGGAACGATTCCTTGAATATGGATTGAATCCGGAAATCGGAATCGATGCGGCGGCGCTGGAAGGTTTCACCTTTGCGGATTTCAAAAGAATCGGCAAAATTTTTCATGATCATGCACTTACTGTCACCCTTCACGGCCCGTTCATCGATCTGTCGGCCGGATCCACCGACCCGGCGGTAAGGACCCTGACCCGAAATCGCTTCGAACAGTTACTGAAACTGGTGCCCGTCTTCAGACCCAAAACGGTCGTCTGTCATGCGGGCTATGATTGGAGACGCTATGGCTATTTCAAATCGCATTGGCTAGAAAATTGCCTGGAAACCTGGTCATGGCTCGCAAATAGCCTGGGTCAACACGGCGTCAGATTGATGCTGGAAAATGTCTATGAAGAGGACCCGGAGGATATCCGCGTTATCCTTGATCGTCTCAAAAATCCCAATGTTGGCTTTTGCCTGGACTGCGGCCATTTATCCGCTTTCGGAAACTCCGACCCCAAGGTATGGCTGGCATCGTTAGGGCCGTATATCGGACAACTTCACCTTCATGACAACCACGGTAAGACAGACGAACATCTGGCAATGGGGTCGGGAACCTTTGACTTTGAGTATTTGTTCAACTATTTGAAATTAAACAATAATTCACCACCGATAATTTCTCTCGAACCCCACCAGGAAGAGGACCTGTGGCCGAGTTTAGCGTATCTCGCGAAGATATGGCCCTGGTAGCTGACGCTAACCGGGTCTTGCGAGTCAACTCAGACGTCGATCTGAAAAGGGGGGCTGCCTGTTTGATTGAGAAAAAGAGAGGTCTATCAAAAAATCAATAATTACCAGACAAAATCTTCCTTTCCTGAAACCACAACCGCCCTAAGCCCTTTATCTTCAATTTACCATATCCCTTGAATCCCTGAAAGATAGGATTGGAGGGACTTCTCATTAAAGATCAGCAAAAAAATGCCGATAGAAATCTATATCGGTGTGCTGATTCATCTAATTCAATCCAATTTTTAGGCAGAGACCATGAGATATATAGACCAGGAAGAAAAAGGCTCGGGCGCTGTATCCTCAGACCTTCCCCGGGAAGCAAAAACCATGGTCATGAGCCGTTCCAAGGAAAAAGTGATCGGACCTCGACTGGTATGCACAACCGCTTCCGGCGAGAGTAATATCTGCCCACTTGACAAAACAAAACTTGTCATCGGACGATCGGTAGAAGCGGATCTAAATCTTCTTGATCCTCTGGTTTCCCGTAAACACTGTGTGATTGAAGACCGACAAGATGGATTTATCTTAAGGAATGTAAGCACAACCAACCCGTTGCTGTTAAATGATAAGCCAATTACCGAAGAACGACTCTACACCGGAGATCAAATACGAATCGGTTCTGCGACCTTGGCGTTTATTTCAGATCGTGCCCGTGATGAAAAAAGACTGGATGCCAAACCGCTCTCGCAAAATAAACAATCGGGATGGGGGTTGTGGGTTACCGTTTTTGTGCTGAGTATATTAGTAGGCTATTTTGGCTACTTTCAAGCATATACGCCCTTAAAGGTCAAATGGGCGCTATCTGCTGTCTCCAAACAAATCAAATTGGGAAAATACCTGTCGGCTCAAAATTCACTTAAACATCTTTTAGACCTGGATCTATCTCCAGAGCACAGGAGCCGGGTGAAAGGACTTCTCACTGAATCGACCCTTGCCATTACCCAGCAAATGGCTCGAGATGAAGACATTAATACCGTCATCGTATATTTAAAGAAATACCTGGCACAATATGGCGCCGGCAAAGAATCGGCCGTTCTTTGGGAACGGTTGGATTATTATCGCCTCACCCTGGCGCATGGTCTTGAATCTGCCAAGAACTTCCAACCGGCGCTGAGGCAATATGCAGCCATCAAAGACGACAGCATCTATTTCGAAGAAGCACACAAGGCCATACGGCGTATTTGGCTGGCTCATCAGCAAAAACCTCGCAAAGATCAGACACTGGCGCAGCTTTTAAAGGAAGCTGATACACATTTTCGGGCACAGCGTTATCTCAAGCCAATGAATCAAAATGCCTACCTCCTCTATCAAGCTGCCCTGACACTGGAACCCGGAAATGAGCTGGCGCTAAAACGCATCAACCAGATGAAGTCTTTTTACCGTGAACACGGCAATAAACATTTTGTACAAGGGAATTGGTCCCGGGCGCTTTCTTATTTTGAACGCTATTATCTGATCGATACCGAGACCAAAGATATAAATAATAAAATGATCATGTGCCGGCAAAAATTGGCCGAGGCCAGAACGCTGGATCAAAAAGCCGGGCCGGCTGAAATTCCATCAGACAAAACAGTGGGAGGAAAACAAAAAAGCAGTAATGATCAGGCAGAAAAGAAAGAAGAAATTAAGCGCCTGTTGGAAGAGTCGGGAACCGAGAGTTCCTGGATCATGCAATACCTATTTGAAGACCAACAGAAAGAAATTGACGCCGAAAAACCTTGGTGATTCGAGGCTTGAATGTATAAATCGAGATCCTGAAAATAAAAATGTCAGACAACCGCCAAATTACAATACGCAATATTCAATTATCCGTTTCGGTTCTTGTTCCCGAATATCCGGATCAGGTAATCATAACCTGAATACAAAACATCAATTTTGGGAAAATGAAGAACGCAATTATTGCAGTATTGTCAGTCCTCTTTATCCTCACCGCGAGCACATCCTGTATGCTTCGGATGCTCCAGTCTCCGCCTGCCCCGGCAGTGTATGAGGAAGATCAGCTTCCAACTAAGATTGCTATTCTGCCTTTTGTAAACAAAACAGCCAATCCGGAAGCCGGCTCCCTGGTGCGCAAGATGTTTTACAATTTCTTTAGTTCATTGAATTACCGGGATCTTGAACCTTATGTCATCGACGATAGTCTGAAAATAAACCACCTATATACCGGAATCACCGCCGGGGAAAATATTTCGGCGCAAAAGCTGGGCCAGTTGTTGGGCGTGGATGCCGTTATTTACGGCGAGGTTCTCAGTCTGGGTAAAATCTATGCACTGGTATATTCCGACAGTCAGGCCGGGCTTAATGCAAGGATGGTTCGATGCGATTCCGGTCAGGTTCTGTGGGAACTCGAACACACCGTCCATTTAGAAGAAGGGGATGTGCCCATAAGTCCCATCGGGTTGGCAATGGCTGTCTTCAGGACCGCTTACGGCCATCAACAAGCCACCCACATGAGAGCTGCCGCCGAGCTGTGTATGCAGATGGTTGCGACAATTCCGAATCCGCCAGCGGTCAGGCAGCCGCCACCTAAGATTCAAGCATTGGTTCACAATGGCGCCGGTAAACTGCTTCAACCTGGGGAATATTTGAAAGTGGCAATGATCGGCGAAGAAAACCAAATCGCCAGCTGGAGCATTCCTCCGCTTATCGAAAACCTCCCCATGAAAGAAAAACGGCCGGGTGTTTACATCGGCGCCTATCGCATAGAAGTCCTCGATCGATTGCCCCATGGTCGACTGGTTGGACATCTCACGACAAAATCAGGTGTCGGCAGCCAGTGGATGGATACTTTAGGTCCGGTCAAAATTGGCAAACCAACCTTGCTTCCCGGCGTGATATCCGGGGATCATGAATTGAGTATCGAAAAAAGCCCTTATCTAGTTAATGATGCGTTGGTGGTCAAACCTGGTGTTAAACTCACGATAAACGCGGGCACGGTGATATGGTTCAATAGCCTTGGAATGATTGTGAAGGGCGAATTGCAAATTTTAGGGACTAGAGACGATCCGGTTCGGTTGTCCAGTCTGGACAGGACAAGCTGGAAAGGTATTATTTTAGACCGCAGCTATAGCGAAAATAAAATCAGGTTTTGCACAATATCAAATGCTGAATTTGGCTTCAGAGCATCTCAATCAAATATCTCCATTCAAAACAGTCGGTTTCAGGATAATGTCTGGGGAGTCGTGATGGAAGCGTGCAAGGTTGAGATTTTAAACAGTCTTATTCGAACATCGATAAAAACAGGGGTCGCAGCCCACAAGACGGAACTTTTGATAAAGAACTCCGTTATCACAGAAAACGGGTCCGGAGGGATTTTGCTGGAAAATAGCCAGGTCCGAATCGAGCAGAATAATATACTGAATAATGGCGCATGGGAAATTAAGGTGCTCGATGGCAACGGCCGCGTGCAAGCGGCCAAAAACTGGTGGGGTCATGAAAATCCTATTGAAAAACAGATCATCGGCCCTGTCGCCGTTCAACCGGCTTTAAGGGCACCGATTGAGTTCAACGTTTGGGATGGGTGGCGAACGGTGATCGGAGATTAAAAAATGAATGAATACTTTAAAAATACTTACACTCGCCTGCTTTCTATGTTAGAAACAAATGCAAATTCTGTCTCTTCAAAATGAATAACCAAGGATAATTGTCGCCCGTCGTCGCTTTTAGAAATCATTTATCGTTTGAATATCCTTCCAACATATCAAACCGTAGATTTTCCAGGCTGCTAAAAAAACCATGCCGGATCCGATCACCCACGCCAGCGCCTCATATATTTTTGCAAGGCATTGGTTTAAAAAACATAAATTTCTATTTGTAATCGCTGCTCTTTCGCCGGACATTGATGTGGCTTTCGGAGGCGCCTATATACTATTAACCGGTCCTTTGCCGAGTTCAATCGGCGATTTCGCCAATAAAAGCATGATCTTTCATCCGAGCCTGTCAGCAGCGATCTGGTTCATACCGATTTACAGCGCGTTGTTAGCGTGGGGATTTCGACGAATCAGTAAAAAAGCAGCAATCGTCAGGTTTAGCCGCATTTATGTCGTCGTGCTAACCGGAGCGCTATTACACATCGGATTTGACCTGCTGCAAACCGGCAACCGTCCTTTGTGGCCCCTCGATATAACGTTCGGATTAGACATTTTGCCGTATTCGCCGGCTGGACGCTTCTGGACGATGATAATAGCAATCAGTATACTAATCGTTGATTCCGTGGTTGTTTATGGATTCAAGAGGTCCCGCTGACAGCTGAGGCTCTCATCTATGATAATAAAAATCAGGCGTCAGCTGGGGCTTGACTGCTATTCTATTTTTACGCTCCTAATTCAGCTTTTAAGGCCAATTTTAATACGGGGGGAAATAAACAATATGATATTCCATTGGCGGATCATATGTCGGGAGTCGGCTCTAACCGGCACACGATGCTGCCTATAAGTACCTCGATTTTGATTTTGACCGGCATGACGGTATGGTCGGTTTTGAACCACAGAGTGATCTGTGCGTCCGGATTCTCTTCAAAAAAGCCCTCAATATCTTTCATTTGTGGTTGCATTACGTAAGTGTCGTAGGATACACCGTCAATCTTGATGCGTTCCATGCCCACTAAGGAAAGCCGACCGACGATACATTTTTTACCATCAGTTACGGGACGCTGGAATTCGGTGGCTCCACCGTAATTTATGGTTCGGAAATGATATAAAATTCCTAGCGGATCTAAAGTGCCCGGAAAAATCTGCGTGGTTTTTTCCAGCTTACCGGAGCTCAAATAGATCGCTTTGTGGTTTTTCCAATCAAAGGCGACTTCTACATCCCTGTATTTGCTCCCCTCCAAATGCTTCTTTTTATAGAGAACAGAGCGAGTCATTTCCATGTTCGTAAAGCCCTCGATTTCACTCCTGACTTTATAAATCATATCAATAAGTGGTGTCGTTCGGGTCTTTAGCCGGAAATGGCGGGCCGACCGACCGTCGACAGTCGTATTCGGCAACACTTCCATGACGGTCTCTCCAACCTTTATGAACCCCCAATAAATGTGAAACAGCAGATACTCTCCCACCTGAAATGGGGGCACTTTCTGCTCGGCCTCTACTTTGGGAAGCAACATTAATGATGTTAACAAAAAAATACTAAATGAGAACAATGCTGCAAAAACCACCATGCGGAGGTTTCGTTTTTTTAGTATTTCTTTCATCTCACCTTTTTTTAGCGTAGTATAAATTAACATTTTAAAGCCGGCGCAGAACCTTTGCGCTTTTGGTTCTGATCCAGTGCCGTCATTGTTTTTTCTGTTTAAATAGTCTATACGCATTATGTAAGTCGAGTTCAATAATATCAAAAACTAACACAAATTCAATCAGCAACATAATTTCTATCACCTTGCCGGGGATTCTGAGCCCAAAAGCAGCAGGGGATAACTCGTAATTTTAGTATGCAAAACCAAGCAATGAACATCAAAGCTGTGATCTTCCATCTCGAAGGTACACTAATTGAATCGTATGGCCATGATGCCAACACGATAACAACCCCAACTTTCACATCGGACGCCGAGGCAATGTTGGGATACTTGCGTTCGAAGGACATCCGCCTGGCCATAATCAGCCGGAGCAGCCCCGCATCCGTTCAAAAAAAGCTGGCACAAGTATCCGATATCAGCATTTCGGACTTTGATACGGTCATAAGCTGCGAACAACAGCAAGCGCGCGGGCAGGATATCAATGCAGTGGTGTTGGCGGTGAAAAAAATGAAACTGCCGGAGCACCATGTTTTGGTCGTGGCAGCCGATCCGACGATCCTGCAAGATGCCTGCAAAGCTGGGGCTCTCACTGCATATTTGAGCCCGTCGGCACAATCTGAGAAGTCCCGGGATAGGGTCGACTTCCATGTGTCACGGCTAATCGAGCTTAAAAACATCGTGCGCCAGGGCATGCCATTGCCCCCCGGAAAGCTGCCGAATGACCTTCTGCGCGAATATTTAAACCAGTTTGTTTTTGATGACCCCTCGATCATTATCAATCCAGGGGTTGGAGAGGACACGGCGGCAATAAACATCGCATCGGAAGAAGTACTGGTGCTTAAATCGGATCCCATTACCTTTGCAACGGATTCCATCGGCCAATATGCTGTATTGATCAATGCCAATGATATTGCAACTGCCGGGGCAAAACCCCGCTGGCTGCTTACCACGCTATTGTTCCCCTGTGGTGTCACCCCATTTGAAATTCGCAACGTCATAAATGAACTGAAAGCATTCTGTCGGCAGTGGGAAATCACACTGTGCGGCGGTCATACCGAAATTACCGACGCCGTCAAACGACCGGTGGTAACCGGAATGATGGCGGGAACCGTCGCCAGACATGAATTGATCGATAAGCGCAATATGGCTCCCGGCGACCGTGTATTGCTGACCAAAGGTGTGGCGGTGGAGGGCACAGCAATCATTGCCAGGGAGTTTGGAAGCCGTTTGAAAAACCTTGGTATCGCCGATTCGGCAATTGACTCAGGACGTGAATTTCTGGCTAATATCAGCATCATCACGGAAGCCCGGATTGCCGCTGAATCCAGGACAGTCAGCGCCATGCATGATGTCACCGAAGGCGGGTTGGCCAACGCAGCAGAGGAGTTGAGTATTGCCGGAGGGCATCGGATTAAAATTGATATGGATACCATTCCCGTCTTCAGGGAAACCCGCAAGTTTTGCCGTTTGCTGGGTATTGATCCGCTGGGTCTGATCGGCTCCGGAAGTCTATTGATCTGCTGCCGACGAACCGGCTGTGATTCGCTGATATCAACAATTCACGAGGCTGGCATCGATGTGACCTGTATCGGTGAAGTGCTGGACGACGGTCCTGGAATTAGCGCGGTCAAAAACTCACAACCGGTGCAATGGCCCCAGTTTGAAGTAGATGAAATCACCCGGCTTTTTTAAGGGGTGACGCAGAATTTGGGGGACCTGTTGCGCCACCTTAAACGTTGGACCCGGTGCGGCTGATTTTTGCAGGCTCAGGCCTCAAGCTTTCCGAAGGAAGTCGTTCGACCGAAGCGTTCGGTGCCGGCTGATCCGCTCAATCTAGATTCTTTTTTATACCCCGGCCAAAAACTTCAAAGGCCAGCTCAAGGGTTTGCTTGAGATAATCCTTTTCCTCATTGATAAGTCTTTTGCTCGTCAGCCAGAGCACGACACCGGAAAACAAAGACCAGAACGTGTCGGCCAGGGCGGTCGGATGATGGTCGACAAAAAGACCTTGATCGACGCCGTCTTGAAATATTTCGGCGATGGAACCTAAAGACTTGCGTGATAAATCCTTTATCTCGGTCATCAGCTGGGGCGACAGATTCTTTAACGTTTCGCTCGATTGCAGGTGAAACATGTTAATAATGATAAGCGGATCAAACTCGTAGACGTCGTACATGGCGTCCATCAGGGCTTTCAATTTTTCCTCCGGTCCGGCGTCTTTCTCATCATTGACGTGCTCAACGCGAATAAGAAGATATTGGAGTATCCTGAGGGAAAGGGAGGCATAAAGCTCTTCTTTGTTCTTAAAGTATAGGTATAGGGTGCCGGGGCTGAGTTCTGCTTCCTGGGCGATATCTTCCATGGTTGCTTTACTGAAGCCCTTATCTGAAAATACCCTTTTGGCAGCAACCATAATCTGCTGACGCCGTCGTTCCTTTTCTCTTTCCTTACGCTCTTGTATTCCCATTCTTCCTATCCCCCGAACAAGATTTATTAATAATATAGAGCTTTATTTTATTTTATTTATTTTTTCAAGAGAAATATTCATTTTCTGATTTAAACTATAAAAAAAAGGAAAAAGTTGCCCATTCCAAAGCGTAAGTAAGACAGGCGGGATAAATTTAGGTCGATTGGATCGTCAGGATCGTTAGGATTGTTTTTGTTCATATAAACAGACAGAGCGAAGCGATTCTATCATTCCGAATTCAACATTCCCAATTCCGAATTCAAATTGCTCTTAACGCCATCATTCCGAATTCCCATCGGGGCGTCGGCCCCTATGCTCCTAGTGCCGGAGGCGAAATTCCCAATTCCGAACTCAAAAGCTTCTGTCATCCGGTATCTGTTATCTGACTTCTGTCTTCTGTCTTCTGTTAACCAATGTAGACCACGATTTGTTCTTCCCTGGCCCTGACATTTTGGATCGTCACCTGAATTAGATCCTCGGGCTTTAACACAAAGCCACCAGATATGGGTAGATCGCATTCAATCATGTAGTTGGAAAGCAGGATCTGGTAATGATTTCTCTGTTTTTTCAAAACGATGGCTTCTTCTTTTTCGCCAATGCGCTGTTCGAGATATTTCAAAAGCCAGTATCTGTGTCGACCGTTTTGAATCCGCGGCACGTGGCTCATCGGCACTTCGAGCAATTGGATTAGCCGGTCGATTTCTTCAGAAGTGTAAGGTTGCTCCAATCCGAGTGCCGCGCGTAGTTGCCGCTGGGTAATTAGATCGAAATATTTACGTATGGGTGAAGTGGCCGTTACATACGCATCCAGTCCCAATCCGGAATGTTGATCCGCACGGTGACTCAATACAAATCGGCTTAAAAATCTTCGCTGCATCCAGTTCTGATAGAGGGTGCCCCCATCGCCCTTGTAGAGACGTTCCCTGGGCTGCGGCTGGGTTCTAAAAACAGCCGGCATGTCATTTTCGGCCAAATATTTGGCCGACAGCCAGTTGGCTAAAATCATAAGTTCTGCTACCAGCATTCTGCCGGGGCTTTCTCGGTTAATCTTATTGACAGTAATGGTGCGATCTTCCGCCAGCCATATATTGATTTCCGGTACCGAAATCTGTACGGCACCGGCATCCAACCGACGCTTCCGAAATTTTTGTGCAATTTCACGCAGAACCATCACGTCCTGGTTTTGATCGGCTACCAGATTGACATCATAATAGGTAAGCTGATGTTTAACATTAATCAAACTGGGCAAGATCTCATAGCCGGTAATTTCCAGGGAATGGCTTAGATTCACCATCGTACTGATGGCAGGCCGCAATACACCGGCCTTCAGGCTGCACAACCCCTCCGAAAGTTCGGCCGGCAGCATGGATATCTTCTGATCGGGCATATAAATGGAACTTCCCCGGGAAAGTGCTTCCTGATCGATAGCATCGCCTTTGCGAACAAAATGGCCGACATCGACGATATGAATGCCGAGACGATACTGATCTCCAACCTTTTCGATGCTAAGGGCATCGTCAAAATCGAGGGTCGATTGTCCGTCGATGGTCATCAGGGGCAGCGCGGTCAAATCGGTGCGCATTTCGTCTCTGGAAAAATCCTCGACGCAAAGAGCAAGGTTGCTGGCAGTGTTGATTACTTCATTGGGAAACTCAGTGGCAATTTCAAAGCGCAGCAAGTCGATATTTTCATTCTCATCAAAAACGTCCAGCTTGACGAGAAGCGAAAATAGCCCCGATGTGCTCTCCAGACCTGCTTTGCTAATCATGGCCCTGGCCAAGGCGTGATCTTTACTGTCCTTTTCAGATAGATAATAGGCCTTCAATAAATTAATTACTTCTCCGGTATCCTCATCCTTCGCATCGACAGTCGGCGGGAGGTCGTTTAGCAGACGATTCAGCAAAACACCACCGAACTCTATAAGCCTGTTTTTACGTTCCGCTTCCTGTCGCTGGGCAACAATGCGGGCAACCTTCTCTGCGGAATTGGGAAAGAACTTATCAAGATTGAATTTAAAATACAGCCTGTCATCAAAAAATGCCCGGATGATGGCCGACTGATGATCACCCGACGGGCTGTCCGGAAAACAAAACTCCGTCATGGTCTCCAAATCAATCCACACCTGCTCCGTATTTAATACTTCCCATAAATCCTTGATATCCACCTGGTGGATCAGCGCTTTGCGTTTGTCGGCAACCCCCTTTAAGGTGCTCACCATGTTGTCCCGCCCCATGGTCAAATCAATGCGCGCTTTATCCTCATGCAAGAGCCGGCCGGCTGAGAGTTTGATCTCGCGATTGTTTTCAGTCAACAGTCGCAAACGCGTATTTTTTACTTCTAGAATAACCGCACACATGATTTTTTGACGGTCGATATATTCAACAATGCTCCCTGATTCCATAATGCTCACAATAACAACCTGTCAAAATAAAGTCAATGATTCCAAAAGGGTCATTCAGCATTCGACATAAGACACTTGTCCGCCGGAGGATTTGTCATTCATTTTTTTTAAGTTTCTTTCCCGATTAGACTGGCCACTTTTCAGACCGGCAGCGGTGCTTGTCAGTAATTAGCTTGCAGTTGTAAATTACTGCCCTTATATTTACCCATTATCGAAAATTCAGAACTCTTGACTTGCGTAAAATCTGATGCAACAGAAATCCCTGTGATCGCGACAAAAATACTGAATTTGGGTGAATAGTTCTGAATTTTATTTATTATTTTTGGTAAACTTTGCCCAGAAGCCGATGACCGGAGACCAGTAACCATAAGCCAGCATGATGAACGCCTCAGACCTGATAAAACCTTATTTCATCGAAAATCGCACCAAAATTTTAATTGGGCTGGCCAGCCTGATCATCGTCGATATACTCCAACTTTTTATTCCCCGCATCATCAAACGTGTCGTCGATGACCTGACGGCATTTAATTTGGATGGCTGGCAGCTGTTAACTTTTGCACTTTTCATGATAGGTATCGCCGTTTTTATTGGTATCTTCCGCTATATCTGGCGTCGCTGCCTTCTGGGTACTGCCAGGCGAATCGAAGAGGGGCTGCGAAACATGCTGTTTGCCCACCTTCAATGCCTCTCCGCCGCCTATTTCGACAGGGTAAAAACCGGTGATCTGATGGCCCATGCCACCAACGATATTCAACAAATTCGCATGGCCACCGGCATGGGCATGGTGGCCTTAAATGATGCCATCGTTTTAGGGTTGGCCGCCATCGGATTCATGGCTTACATCAATGTCACCCTCACGGCTTTTGTCCTCATCCCGATGCCCCTGATCGTTATCAGCACTCGTTTTTTTAGTAAAAAAATGCATCGGGGCTATCAGACGGTCCAGGCTGCTTTTTCGGATCTCACCGAGGTAATCCGAGAGCGCTTTGCGGGCATACGCATTATCAAGGCCCATCACCGCAATAAAGAAGAAGCCGCCCGAGTGGAATCTGCTTCCCAAAACTATGTCGACGAAAATATCAGATTGGTTAAAATTGTCGGCTCTTTTTTCCCGATGATGCTTCTTTTTTCTAATTTGAGCCTGGCCATCGTTCTTTATCTCGGTGGTCGGAAAACCATTATGGAAGACATTACACCCGGCGATTTCGTGGCTTTCATCAGTTATCTGGGTTTGTTAACCTGGCCTATGATGGCATTGGGTTGGGTAACCAATCTCATCCAGCGAGGTCGTGCTTCTCTGGACCGCATCAATCAGATTCTGCAAATCGTCCCTGAAATCGGTGACAGTGAAAACGCCGGTTTTATTGAAGACGTTCAGGGCCATATCATTTTCGAAAATGTTTCCTTCCGCTATGTCACCGACCCGGACGAGGAGGGGATAACGACGCTTTCCCAAATCGATTTGGAGATCGAACCGGGGGCGGTGCTGGGTATCGTCGGTCCGCCCGGATGCGGCAAATCAACGCTGTTGAGTCTTATTCCAAGACTCTACGACATCCAGCGGGGACGAATCCTGATTGACGGGCATGATATCCGCACACTGAAAATACAAAATCTGAGATCTCACATCGCATTTATGCCCCAGGAACCGTTTCTGTTTGCCGGAACGATTCGGGAAAACATTACCTTCGGCGATCAACAAATCCCCGAGGACCGTCTTAAAAAAGCCGTCAGCGACGCTGCCCTGGATGATACGATTAATAATTTCCCCGCAGGTTTGGAAACTGTGGTCGGCGAAAAGGGCATCATTCTATCCGGCGGTCAAAAACAGCGTATTGCCCTTGCCCGCTGCCTGCTTCAAGATAGTGCCTTCCTGATTATGGACGACCCGATCAGCCAGGTCGATCTGGAAACCGGAACGGCCATCATCAACACCATCCGAAAAATGGCAGGGCAAAAGACCATCATCATTGTCTCCCATCGTCTTTCCGCCGTCAGTTATGCCGATCGCATTATCACCCTCGATCTGGGGCATATTACCGAATGCGGCACCCATCAGCAGTTGATGGAATTAAATGATTACTACGCCCAAACCTATCGTTTACAGGAAATTGAAGAGGACCTGGATGCAGCATGATCACGGATATTTTGAAGAGTCCAAACTGGGCAAAACCTATGATATAAAGCTGTTGAAACGGCTTTATCCATTTACCCGACCTTACCGGCTTTTGCTTTTCGGGTCCATCGGATTGGTAATTTTGATCACCGGCCTGGATCTTGCCCTGCCCTATTTCACCAAGGTTGCCATCGACCATTATATCGTGCCGGCCACGGACATGGTCGCCGCCGACAGGGCTGCTGAAAATAAAATCAAAGAAAGAGTCATCCGGGTGGATTTAGCGGATCCCCAAATTCAGGCCCTGGCCGATACCTACCCGGAATTCTTTAACATTGAGGGCGACACGGCCCTGATACCTTACA
>Ga0316194_10001009_pt1 | contig 19139 bp, 19 predicted proteins | sample CroRivsedime1_MG_FD_204936 | JGI IMG/M metagenome (GOLD analysis project Ga0316194, IMG submission 204936) | Coastal sediment microbial communities from Maine, United States - Cross River sediment 1 | ecosystem: Environmental > Aquatic > Marine > Coastal > Sediment | place: USA: Maine...
GCGTTGGCAAGAGGGTGCTCAACGAGCGTCGAATACAGCCCGACCGGCGCACCAATGGTATTGAAGAAGCGGAGTGGTTGAAGATACCCGAACCGTCTGAAATTACCAAAGGCGATGATCATAGATAAAACAGACAAAGGTTGATGCTTTGCCGGGTTTACCGTAGTACTTCGCGGTATGGCGAAAATCAAGGGTAATGCGCTGCTGCTCGGGTTTAATCAGCGCCTGGGGCTGCAGCCGGCGTTACTTTCCACTCATCTGCCCGGCCAGAGGTGAAGCCCGGAGATTCGCTGTCTGGCGGAGCGATTTCGCCGTATAATCACAAGGTGACTATTTGAATGCCTTGCTATGTCAGACCTGTACCCTTGGCTTGAACCCTACCGGCTCACGATTGCGACAGCGCTCGCACAGGGCCGGATGCCGCATGCTTTGCTGCTTACCGGCCTCACGGGTCTGGGAAAAGGTGCCCTGGCAGATGCTGTCGCCCGGCAATTATTGTGTGAGGCGGCGACGCTGGAGGCGGGCCCCTGTGGCCGCTGTGCCGCCTGTGCACAGATCAATGCCGGCAGCCACCCCGATTACATAAAAGTACAGCTCGAAGAGGATGCCAGTGTCATCAAGGTCGACCAGATCAGGTGGTTGGCCGAGAAGCTTTCCTTCAGCAGCCACCAGGGTGGCTACAAGGTGGCAGTCCTGGATCCGGCCGACAAGATGAATATCAATGCCGCTAACAGCCTGTTAAAGACCCTGGAGGAACCGTCCGATAACACAGTACTGGTCCTGGTATGTGAACGTGCGTCACAATTACCACCAACGGTTCGCAGCCGTTGTCAGCAGTTAAAGGTCGACGTGCCGGGGCAGGATACAGCGCTGCAGTCGCTGGCCGGGCAGGGCATTTCAGATTCGGCAGAGACCTACTTGCACATGGCGCATGGGGCGCCACTGGAAGCACTGAAACAGGCGCGAGCAGACAGCATCGAAGCGAGAAGGAAGCATTTTGACACACTTGTGGATATCCTTGATGGCAGGACGGCGCCGTTAGCGACTGCCCTGTTATGGTCGAAGGAAGACGACATGCAGGGGATACGCTGGATGCGGGACTGGTTGATGGACCTGTTGCGGATTGCCATGACCGGCCAGACCGGCGGGGTACGCAGCGCGGATTTGCTTGACAGGCTGGTTAGGCTTGCACGCAGGCTGGATAGCAGGGTACTGTTTGCCCAGCTGGATCAGATCAACAGGGTGTTGGGGCTCGCGACAGGCAGTTTGAATCGCCAGTTGCTGACAGAAGATATCCTGCTGGCATGGGCGGCACAGAAATAGCAGGAAAACCCCGGGAGACACAGCAAAGGAATTTATGTAATGAATCAGGCAACAACCCCTCGACAAGGTATTCTTTCACTCACGATCAAGGACAAAAGCGCCTTGTATGCGGCTTATATGCCCTTCGTGAAAGGTGGTGGCCTGTTTATCCCGACGAAAAAAACCTACCGCATTGGCGAAGAAGTCTTCATGCTGCTGACGCTGATGGAAGAAACAGAAAAAATACCGGTCGCCGGCAAGATTATCTGGATCACCCCGGTGGGTGCACAGGGTAACCGTGCCGCCGGAATCGGCGTTCAGTTCAGTGAACAGGACGAGGGCGCCGCGCGTAACAAGATCGAGGGTTTCCTGGCTGGCGCACTGGAAAGCGAGCGGCCTACTCATACCATGTAAATTCCGGTCCTTGCCGGTTCCCGGCAGGGCCCAAACACTTTATCATCCAACCTCGCCATTCATCGAGGTTGACTCATGCTTGTAGATTCCCATTGTCATCTGGACAGGCTCGACCTGTCGCATTTTGATGGCAGTATCGACGCTGTTCTGGCAGCCGCAGAGGCACAGGACATCGGTCATTTTCTGTGTGTGTCGATCAATCTTGAAGATTATCCGGCCATGCTGAAGCTTGCCGAGGCGCATGAGCAGGTGTCGGCGTCCGTCGGTCTGCACCCGAATGAACAGGGTGGCCATGATCCGGACACCGATGAACTGGTCGACCTCGCCAAACACCCCGGGATTGTCGCCATCGGTGAAACCGGCCTCGATTACTTTCGCAGCGAGGGCGACACGGAGTGGCAGCGCGAGCGTTTTCGCCGGCATATTGCCGCAGCAAAACAGTCCGGCAAGCCGTTGATTATTCACTCTCGCGATGCCAGGGACGATACCCTGAAGATTCTTGAGGAAGAACAGGCCGATGAAGTCGGTGGCGTCATGCATTGTTTTACCGGTGACTGGGAGATGGCGCAACGTGCCATGGAAATGAATTTTTATATTTCATTTTCCGGGATTGTGACCTTCAAGAGTGCCCGGGAATTGCAGGACATCGCGACGAGAATGCCGTCAGACCGCTACCTGGTTGAAACGGATTCGCCCTATCTTGCCCCGGTGCCGCACCGCGGCAAGCCGAACCAGCCGGCCTTCGTACGTCACGTGGCCGAGTATATCGCCGAGCTGCGTGGTGAGTCGTATGAGCAGGTGGCCGCAGCAACCACAGAGAATTTCAGGACTCTGTTTAAGATTCCTGTTCCCGGTTGAACCAAACTCTTTGTAGGAGCGGACACAGTCCGCTCCTACAGGTCATATGTTAGCTGTTGGTGTCGTCTTTCGGGATCTGCCGGGGACGGCGGTTCTCATCCACGGCGACGTACGTCAGGTCGGCCTCGGTTACCTGGATTGTGTCATGCGACGGCCCCTGACGATCTGCAAACGCCCTGACGTGGACAGTGATCGAGGTGTTGCCCACGCGCGTGACAGTGGCATAACAGCTGATAACGTCACCAACAAATACCGGTTGCTTGAACTGAAAGGAATCGACTGCCACGGTGACCACCCGTCCCTGGGCGAGACGGCGGGCGAAGACACTGCCCGCTATATCCATCTGTGACATCAACCAGCCACCGAAGATATCCCCGGCGGCATTGGTATCAGCGGGCATCGCCATGACACGGATGGCAAGATCGTTCTCGTCAGGGCTGTTGGACATGCCCGGTACTATCAGTGGCCTTCGTACATGCGATCGATGTCGGCTGCAAAGCGCTCCATAATACGGTTACGCTTGAGTTTGAGGGTGGGCGTGATTAATTCATTTTCAATGGTCCAGTGCTCCAGCGTGCAGGTGATCCCGTGGATGCGCGCATAGCCCGGGAATTCGGCAAGCTGTCGCACCAGTTTGTCGCTGACCCGCATTTTCAGGGTATCCGATGCCAGCGCTGCGGGATCACTGGAATCCAGTTTAAGTTCGCGAGCGACTCGTTCCCATTGCTCGGGGTTGAGTACCAGCAAGGTCGTCAGGAAGGGGCGATCGTCACCTATGACCATGACCTGTTCAAACAGGGGGTCGAGTGCAATAGCCATCTCCATGTCGGCGGGCGGTACCTTTTCGCCGTTGGCCAGCACGAGTATTTCCTTGATGCGTCCGGTAATGTAGACATGGTTGTTGTCAATGCGTGCCTTGTCACCGGTATGAAACCAGCCTTCGCTGTCAATGACCGCATCGGTCGCTTCCTGATCATTCCAGTAACCCAGCATAATGACCGGGCCACGTGCGAGTAACTCGCTGTTCTCGCCGATCTTCAGTTCAATGCCGCTCAGCGGGATACCGACACTGCTCGGGTCATTGTTATCGGGAGGATTGCCCGTTAGTATCGGGCTGGTTTCAGTCAGGCCGTAGCCCTGAACCAGGTTCAGCCCCAGCCCAATGAATACTTTTGCAATGGGCGTCGGCAGGGGGGCACCACCGGAGGCGGCCAGGCGCATGCGGCCTCCCAGTTTGACCATGATCTTGCTGGCAACCAGCTTGTCTAATAGTGGCCAGAGCAGGAAGCTCGGGTGCCAGCCGCGGCGCCCTTGTTGATACTGAAATCGTCGCCAGCCGGTATCGACGGCAAGATTGAACAGTCTGGTTGCGAGCGGGGACTTCTCGGCAAGACCCGCCTGGATCTTGTTGTAGACACGCTCATAGATGCGTGGCACAGATATCATCACCGTTGGCTGAATGGTTTGCAGGTCTTCACCCAGTTCAGGTATTGAACGAGCGTAGGCAATGGCTGAACCGGTCATCATCGGCATGTAGTAACCGACAGTGCGCTCAAAGGTGTGCGATAGCGGTAAAAAGGAAAGCAGCAGGTCGCTCGGAAGCATTTGACAGATTTCGCCGGCATGGTCGGAATCAAACAGGATATTCCAGTGGCTCAGCATGACGCCTTTCGGCCTGCCGGTCGTGCCGGAGGTATAGACGATAGTCGCCAGGTCGTTTGAATCACCGTCATCGGTAAGTAAGCCGCTTGCGGACTCGGGCAGCCAGTCAGCGACAAGGCAGACGCGATTATCGCCAGTGGTGTTGTTGACGCTTTCAAGGGTAACTATGCGTAGCAGCGCATTCAGTTCGTGCAGCACGGTCTGAATACCTTCCCATTGTTCCTGTCCCCGTATTAGCAATACCTTGCAGCCCGAGTCATTCAGGATGTAGGCCATGCTCTCTGGGCGGTCATCAATATAAAGCGGCACAATGACCAGTCCACAACCGAGTGCGGCCTGGTCGAAGGTAACCCATTCCTTGCAATTGCGCAGTAATATCGCGACACGGTCACCCGGCTGCAGCTGTTCATTGGCGAGTGCCGCCTGCCAGCGTGCGACTTCGGTGGCCATCTCTGCCCAGCTGTAATCGTGCCACTGGTTATCAGCTGCATTAAATTGTCGATAGGCAATGGCATCCGGTGTGCGTGAAACGCGTTCGCGGAACAGGCCAGCGAGTGTTCTGGCGTCACCCGCTGAGATGTTGTCAGTAGACATATTACTCATGCAGTGCTCCCTCCCGAGGATTGCATCAGGGTTTTCCAGCCGTTATCCGGGGTAAAACGTTCGCCGCGTAAACGCTTCAGACTTTGTAATTGCTGCCTGATGACCGTTGCGCCGACGGCATCGATGTGGTGCATGGGACCGCCGCGAAACGGCGCAAAGCCGGTACCGAATATCATCCCGGCATCGAGCAGATCGTCGCTTTCGACGACGTGTTCACGTACACAACAGACTGACTCGTTCAGCAGCCTGAAGATCAGGCGGTTGGTGATTTCTTCCAGGTTCCAGTTACCCGCTGCGGTTTTCTTCCTGACGGGCTTGCCTTTTTTATACTCATAAAATCCGCGGCCGGACTTGCGTCCCAGATGACCGTCTGCCACGAGTTTTTCAAGACGCTCGGGAACCGTGGCATTGAAATGACCTGCAAGGATACGGGCAACATGCAGACAGATATCCAGACCCACGGTATCGGCCAGTTGCACCGGCCCCATGGGCATGCCGAAGTCGGTGGCGGCCTTGTCGATGACGGCGGCAGGCACGCCTTCAGCTTCCAGCAGTACGGCTTCCATCAGGTAGGGCATCAGGATGCGGTTCACGAGGAAGCCCGGGGTACTGGTAACCGGTAACGGCAGCCGGTCGATCTTCCGGGTAAAGGTCATGGCGTGTGCGGCCGCCTCCGCTGAGGTGAATTCACCACTGACGACTTCCACCAGTTGCATCATCGCAACCGGGTTGAAGAAGTGCAGACCGACCAGCCGTTCGGGGCGGGTCAGGGCGCTGCACAGCTCTTCCAGCGGGATGCTGGAGGTATTGGTAGCCAGCAGGGCATCCGGCTTCATTCTGGGTTCAATATCCTTGTATAAAGAACGCTTTACCTCTGCATCTTCAAATATTGCTTCAATGATGATGTCGGCGCGCTCCACGCCAATACCCCGGTGATCGGGCATCAGGCGGTCCATGGCCTCGTTGATCTTGATGGGCCTTTTCAGCTTGCGCGTGAACAGGCTATGGGCACGTTTAAGTGCCGGCGCAATGCGTTCCGGGGACTGGTCCTGCAGGGAGACATGAAAACCACGGAAGGCGCACCAGGCAGCGATATCACCGCCCATGGTGCCAGCGCCGATCACATGCACGTATTTGGGCTGATAGCTTTTGTCCTTGCCAAGCGATTTGAGTTGCTCCTGCAGGAAAAAGACACGCACCAGGTTTTGTGCGGTTGCACCGGTAATCAGCTGTGCCAGTGACTGTGCTTCTGCATCGAGCATGGCCTGCTTGTCGGTAGCGTGTTTGCGCCATATATCGATCATGGCGTAGGGCGACGGGTAATGTTTCCTTGCTGCACGTTTGGCGACCTGTTGACTGAACACGCGTGCAAGCAGCGGACGTAGCAGAACATTATTTGATAGTCGGTCAAGCCACCCGGGTTGATGTGGTGCGGGTGATTCCAGTACCAGTTTGCGCGCCGCCGCACGCAGGTGCCGTTCGGGGACAACCAGGTCGACCAGTCCCATGCGCTTGCCAGTACGTCCATCAATGGAGCGGCCGCTCAGTATCAGGTCCATGGCCTTCAGCCCACCGAGTAACGGCACCATGCGGGCACTGCCACCCCAGCCGGGATGAATGCCAAGTTTTACTTCCGGCAAGCCCAGGCGGGTCCCCGGGTCGTCACGTGTGACGCGGTAACGGCACGCCAGTGAAAGTTCCGTACCGCCACCCAGGCAGAAGCCGTGAATCAGCGCAACGGTGGGGAAGGGCAGTGCCTCCAGACGGTTGAACACATCCTGTCCTCTGCGCAGGAACGCCAGTGCCTGATCACTGTTCTTGACCTCGGTGAAGGCGCTGATATCGGCCCCCGCAATAAAGCCGTTTGCCTTGTCCGAAAGAATGACAAGACCGCGTGGACGCTGGGCAGCAATTGTTTTTAACTGATCATCGAGTTGCTCAAAGACCTCAACGTTAAGAACATTGGTGCCGGCATCCGCCTTGTCAAAATGCAGCCAGACGATATTGTCGTCATCTGTTTCTGCATGGAAATGTGTGCTTGCGTTAAGCTCGGTCATTCGTAGAGTCCCTTTACTTGCAGGAGCGCTTCGCAAGCGCGATTTGTTCCAGTCCAGAATATTCACGGATGCGGTCCGTTTCTACATTGTGGTCACGAATCATTTCAAGCCCTTTCAATCAATAGGGCGCCACCCTGGCCGCCGCCAATACATATACTGGCCATGCCACGTTTTGCATTGTTACGTTGCAGTACCTTCAATAGATGCAACACGATACGTGCGCCACTGGAACCCACCGGGTGACCGACAGCGACCGCGCCACCATCGACATTCAGACGCTCTTCATCGATCGCTGTAAAGGCGGACTCCCTGCCCAGTTCATCACGACAAAATTCCGGATCCTTCCAGGCTGCCAGGCAGGCCAGCACCTGGGCTGCGAAGGCCTCATTGATTTCAATATAGTCGATATCCAGGGTATCCAGTTCATGGCGCTGCATGATGGGTGCCATGGCATGGTTTGGTCCCAGCCCCATTTGTGCGGGGTCCAGGCCTGCCCATTGACTGTCAATCAGTTGCCCCAGTACCGGCAGGTTATAGCGGGAAACCATGTCTTCCGAGGCGAGAACAAGCCAGGCTGCACCGTCAGTGATCTGCGCGCTGTTGCCTGCGGTTACATTGCCCACCGGCCTGTCGAACACCGGCCGTAACTTGGCCAGTTTCTCGATGGATGAATCCGGGCGCACACCATCATCATGGTCGTAAACCGTGCCATCAGTGTCATACAGAACTTCAATCTCATCGAGGTAACCGTTCTGGTGCGCGTCTGCCAGTCGCAGGTGACTGCGTACTGCATAGCTGTCCATCATTTCACGGGTTATGCCAAAGCGGTGCGCCAGGATTTCTGCCGTCTGCCCCATCGAGAGTCCGACGACAGGATCGGTCAGGCCATGGAGCAGGGCGATCACCGGTTTGAAATGGCCGGGACGCAGGCGGCCAAGCACTTTGAGTTTTTCAGGCACTGTGCGTGCAGCGGCCATGGCGGCGAGCCAGTGCACCATGGTGTCGTTGTACAGGATTGGCGCACGACTCATGGACTCGACGCCGCCGGCAAGTACCAGGCTGGAACGCCCGCTGGCGATATTCTGTGCCGCCGAGTCGATGGATTGCATGCCCGAGGCGCAATTGCGCTGTACCGTCCAGGCAGGAACCCGCTCACCGCAGCCAAGTCTCAGGGCGGTGACGCGACCGATGTTGGCCTCGTTTTCACTCGGCATCACACAACCAAGAATGACCTCGTCGAGGTCGCCGGGTGCAAAGGGTTGACGTGCGAGCAGTGGTTGACCGGCCGCCACGGCCAGGTCAGAGGCTGAAAATGGTCCGGGCTTGCCGCGGGCCTTGATGTACGGGGTGCGGCTGCCGTCAACTACAAAGACTGGCCGGCCACCCCACCCAGATTGTTGTTCCCCCATTCTCTGCGCTCCTTGGTTAAGTATTCAGGGAGAAATTCATCTACCTGTATGACAACCTTGCGTGCGGCTATGGCAGCACCGATTGCTGCAGCCTCCTGTGCGCTGATGATGCGAGCATTGACGCCGTCATCAATGTGTTGCTCAGGATCGCCTTTGGGCAGGCTGCCTGCCTTCATGGCGCTGCGCAGTTTGCGGATTGCCGATTCTGCAGCAAAGTTCTTCTCGAGTGCATCATCAAGTTGAGCAACGGCTTCCGATTTATTAACTGGAATATACACAGCTTCTGTCAGTCGGTCACGAAGTGCGCCCGGTTCAAGAATGAGATTGGCAACCTGCTGCCCCAGTTCATCTGAGGGTCGTTGGTAGGGTTTGCCCAGCGGAAAGGTGAGCAGGTGCGTGATCCCCGCAACGAATCGATTGGGGAGGTTGTTCAACACTTCATGTAGCCGTGTCTGGATACCATGCAACAGATCCTGGCAGGCCCACTCAAGCAGGGGCAGTTCATCGTCCGGGGAGCCGTTATCATGATGATGTTTCAGCACGGCACTGCCAAGGTAGAGGAGACTGAGCACATCTCCCAGTCTGCCGGACAGGGATTCCTTGCGCTTCAGGCCGCCACCCAGTGACAGCAGGGTCATCTCGGCCGTCACCGCAAAGGCGAGGCTCATGCGGCCAAACTGGCGATAATAATACCCGCTCACACCGTGCCGGGGAGTTTCCAGCAAACGACCACGGGTCAGGCCATGAAACAGGCTGCGACTGATGTTGCTCATGATGTGGCTGCCATGGCCGAGCAGGGCCTCGTCAAAACCGGCAACATCTGACTGGCTGGCCGCCTCCATTTCCCTGAACAGGAAGGGATGACAGCGGATAGCACCCTGTCCAAAGATAATCAGGTTGCGAGTCAGGATGTTCGCGCCTTCCACGGTAATCGCGATCGGCAGGGCCTGGTAGGCGCGGCCAAGAAAGTTGCTCGGTCCCATGCTGATGCCACGACCGGCAAGAATGTCCATGGCATCATTGACGATCACCCGCATGCGTTCGGTTAAATGATATTTGATAATAGCAGACGCAACGGAGGGCTCCTCGCCGCTGTCGAAGGCGGCCGTGGTAAATCCACGTGCGCCATTCATGATATAGGTCGTTCCCGCAATCCGCGCGAGTACCTCGCTGATGCCCTCGAACTTGCCGATGGAAAGCTTGAATTGTTTTCTTACCGCTGCATAGGCGCCTACGCTACGGCTTGCCAGTTGCCCGGAGGCAGCGCTCAGGGCGGGCAGGGAGATGGCGCGCCCATCGGAGAGGCTGTTCATCAACATGCGCCAGCCCTGGCCAACATAATCCTGGCCGCCGATTACCCAGTCCATTGGAATGAACACGTCTGTGCCGCGGTTGGGACCATTCATGAATGACTGGCTCATGGGGAAATGGCGACTACCGATTTCGACCCCTGGCGTGGTTGTGGGGATCAGTGCCAGCGTGATGCCGATATCTTCCTTGTCACCCAACAGTTGATCGGGATCGTGCAGATGGAAGGCCAGTCCCAGTAACGTTGCCACCGGGCCGAGCGTGATATAGCGCTTTTCCCAGTTCAGGTGTATGCCCAGAACGTTATCCTTGCCTTCAAATGGCTGTCGACAAACAATACCGATATCCGGCATGGAAGCGGCGTCACTTCCGGCCTCCGGCCCGGTTAGGGCAAAGCAGGGAATTTCCTCGCCGCTGGCGAGACGTGGCAGATAATAGTTCTTTTGCGCCTCGGTACCATAGGACAGCAGTAACTTGGCGGGCCCCAGGGAGTTCGGCACCATGACGGTGACGCCGGCCGATATACTGCGGCTGGCGACCTTCATGACGATGGCGGAGTGGGCGTTGGCAGAGAAATCCAGACCACCGTATTGTTTCGGGATGATCATGCCGAAGAAGCCCTGCTGCTTGAGAAAGTCCCAGGTGCCGGGCGTCAGGTCGCGCAGTTCTTCGGTCACTTCCCAGTCATTAACCATGTCGCACAGTTCATTCACCGGCCCGTCAAGAAAGGCCTGTTCCTCGACGCTTAACGAAGGGGCTGCAAAGCCGAGCATGCGCTGCCAGTCCGGTCGTCCACTGAAGATTTCAGCTTCCCACCAAACGGTACCGGCCTGCAGGGCTTCGCGTTCCGTGTCGGACATGCCCGGCATGATTTTTCTGTAGAAGCCAAGCAGCGGTTTGATGACGAGGGCTCGTCGCAGCGGGGTTACGGTTAGTAAAGCGACCAGCGGGATAAAAATGCCCAGGGTAATGAGCAATGCCCAGGCGGGTGGTGTGTAACGCAGGACCCAGTAGCCAAGGATGGTGGCCAGCACTGCTGTCCAGAGAGTGCGTGATGCCTGACGAGCCATCATGAATCCGAGTAGTGCCAGAATAACGGGCAGTTCGATCATCCAGTGCATATCAGTCATCATCCCTGGCGCGTGTCGGACGCCATTAGTGCTGTATTGTTGAGTCAGTGTAAGTGCAGTGTGTTCCTATAATCAGGGTATTCACTCTTTGTTTCAGGTCAATGAAAATTGGACATGCATTCTTTCGCTGAGTTTCAAGGTGTTGAATCGATTTATACAACAATGTCAGGCCCCAGACAGGTTATCGGCGCAATCAGCCGGAATATGAAGCTGCAGGACGCGGCACATGGGCTAGCCATCAAGCATTTCCAGGGCTTTGAACAGTCGCTTGCGCGGTGTGTAAAAATGCGGCGAGAAACGAATGCCGCCACCCCTGAGTGCGCAGAAGACATTCTCCATCCTGAGCATTTCGAACAGTGACTCCGGTGTCTCGTACAATGGCCGGAAGGTGATGATACCTGCATGGCGCTGTTCGGCGGTTGGTGTGATGAGCGCATATCGATCCGCTTGTTGTGAGAAAAAATCAATCATGAAGCGTGTGTTGTCGAGGACCTGCGCTTCGATGGTTTGCATGCCGGTCTCCAGGATCAATGACAGGCTGGCGTGCAAGGCATGTATGCCGGTCATGTTTGGGCTGCCGCATTCAAATCGACGTGCGCTGCCGGCTATTTCCCAGTCCTTGTTGTCAAAGTTATGCGGGGCTTCAAGCATGTGCCAGCCATATTGCTTCAGGTCCAGTCGCTCCATGACGGCCTGGCGACAGTAAAACAGGGCGATGCCTTCCGGTCCCAGCATCCATTTGTGTGCATCTGCCATGACAAAATCAGCCTGGCAGGCCTGCACGTCAAGGCGAACCGCGCCCAGGCTTTGTATCGCATCGACGCAAAACAGGATACCCCTTTCCTGGCAGGCCGCACCGAGAACGGGCAGGTCCAGTTTCAGTCCGCCACCGTATTGCACGGCGCTGACCGAGAGCAGGCGGGTGCGGTCATCGAGGCTCTCGATAATCGCCGTCTCGGGTGAGTCGTTGCTGGTGATGTCGGCCGCACGGGTAGTCACCCCGTACTTCTGCAGTGATTCCCAGACCACACGGTTGGACGGGAATTCCTGGCTGGTGATGACCACGTTGTCGCCGGACTTCCAGGGTAGTCCGTAGGCAACCACGGACAGCGCCTCGGAGGTGTTTTTTAACAGTGCAATTTCATCGCTGGAAGCCGCATTAATCAGCTGCTGCAATTGCTGCCTTAGCGTACTTTCCGTGGCAATCCAGGTCGGGTAGTTGCGGCTGCCAACAGCAACATTTTCGTCGGCGAAGTGTTTGACCGCGTTTGCGGTGCGTTGTGGCCACGGGGAGACCGCCGCGTGGTTTAGATAGATGATCGAGTCATCCAGCGGGAATTCGGATTCATACATGTGAAAGGCCTGTGTGCATGGATTAACAACACTGAATATTTGAAGGGTATGATAGCGACCGGTTGATCATGATAACGGTGATGGTCCTGATTGTATGTTAAATATCCGGAAAATATTACGAGACGTTTTGCTGTTGCTGGCCCTGATTGTTTGTGCATCACAAGCACAGGCGGGCAGTACACGCATTGTCATTGATACCGAGACCGAAACGCTCAAGGTGATGCGCGGCGATAACGTGATCAAGATATTCCCGGATATTGCGATTGGCCGCTACGGCAAGACCTATTTCAAGCGCCAGGGCGATAACAAAACCCCGCTGGGAAACTACAGGATCGGCTGGATCAACAGGGATTCTCGCTATTATATTTTCCTGGGCCTGACTTACCCTGACCAGCCGGCGGCCGACCGTGGCCTGGTGGATGAGCGGATCAACGAGACGCAGTGGCAGGAAATCCGTCGCGCCCTCACGGCAGGCAAGATTCCCCCGCAACAGACGCCGCTTGGCGGCTATATCGGGATTCACGGGTTAGGGCAGGGCGATATGACGGTACATCAACAATATAACTGGACTAATGGGTGTGTGGCTTTAACCAATGCACAGATTGACCAGCTATTGCAATGGGTCCGAATAGGCATGGTGGTGGAAATTCGCTAAGCAGTCGTGTGCAGATACTGGTAGCATATGCGCGGCACGGGTGATGTGTGTTTGGCGGCTAACACCAGCCGGCAGTACAGATCACATGTTTATTCAGATTGTGAAGGAGAAATGAATGATGGGTAAGAATGGAAAAGTCCTGACGAAGATCGCGCAAGCTACATTTATCACAGCCGTTGTTGGTCTGACGGGTTGTGCAAGTACCGGTGATCTGGATGCGCTGAGTGAGAGGGTGGATGCAGCCAGTGCAGAAGCCAGCGCTGCCAAGGCCGAGGCGAGTGCGGCACGTGCAGAGGCTGCTGAGGCCAGGACAATGGCAGCCAGCGCCACAGAGACTGCCAATGAAGCCAAGGTGACCTCGGAAGATACCGAGACAAAGATTGACCGCATGTTTAAAAAGGCCATGCATAAATAATGGTTAACATGAAGTGTAATTAAAAAAGCCCCTTCGGGGGCTTTTTTCTGGCACTAGCGGGTTACCGCAACCGGTATACCATCCTTATGTTCAATTGCCTGCCACAGTGTTCTGCCACTGAGATTGATTTCATCCGGGGCGGTAAATTCAGCAATGGCATCGAGTACGCTTTGCATGTAGTTCGCATAATTGTCCGTATCTTCCTCCATCGGCGGGTGCAATTCCACGAATAGTGACCCTGCAAGCCAGCCCAGTTTAATGGGTTGGTTGATAAGGTGTACCGGCGTGCCGACCGGGATCTCTGCAAACAGTCGTTCGATGTCTTCCGGGTACATGCGTAAACAGCCGTGTGTGACACGCATGCCAACACCGTAAGGTTTATTGGTGCTGTGAATCAGGTAACCGGGTATGCCAAGTCGCATGGCGTAGCGACCCAGCGGATTGTCAGGGCCGGCTTCGACAACATCCGGCAGGGGTTCATTGCCCTCGGCGATGGCTTCATCTTTCAGTGACTGCGGAGGACGCCAGTCCGGATCTTTTTTCTTGGTAACAATGGTTGTTTTACCCAGCGGGGTTTCCCAATCCATTCTGCCGACACTGACCGGGTGAGTGATGACGACAGGTGTCTCGCCGGGTGCGGGCTTCGGGAAGTAATACATCCTCATTTCAGGCAAATTGAGTACCAGGCCGGTACGTTCTACATTTGGCAGGATGAAGCGATTTGGCAAGACGACGACTGAATTCTCCTCGGGCAACCAGCGATCGACCGCCGGATTCGCCAGCAGAATCTCATTTTGTCCGAGGTCATAACGGCGGGCGATATCCAGCAGCGTTTCATCGCGGCTGGCAGTGATGGTTTCAACCTGGCCGATGACGTCAACATCCGGTGGTGGCAGTGTGAATATATCAGCCCGGGGCTGGCTGCTGCTGATGACGGCGAGCATGCAAGCAAGAAATTTGTACATATTCATGTTGTAAAAATGTGAAAACATTGACATTAATCGATTACTGGAAGTTAGATAGTATTCTACACTGGTTCTAAACCTTACAAGGGCGAGGATTAAATCAATGCGAAATCAGGTCAAAAGGTACTGTATTGCTGTCTCCTTGTTTGCCACAAGCAGTATCGCGCAACCCCTGTACAAATCTGTCAATGAACAGGGAGAAGTTTCATTCTCTGACAGCCCGCCACCCAATGCGGTTGAGTTGCAGGAAGTACAGGTGCAGCCAGGGCCATCAGAAGCCCAGCAGCAGGAAAGCATCGAACGTGCTAAACGCATTGAGTCGCAGGCCAGTGACCTTGGCGCCGCGAATGCGGAACGTGCGCAGCAACGCAAGGATGCACAATTGCAATCACCGCAACAAGTCAAAGAAACTGAAGTGCAGCCAGTGACAGACTATAACAATGGCTACAGCTATCCGAATCGTCCATTGTATCCACCGGTCATCAGTCCACCGATACAGCCCGAACGTCCGATATTGCCTGGTGGTCCAGGACGGCCTGTACAGCTACCCGCGGCCCCGGTTATGGGCCCGGGGCGGTAAAATCAGGTTAGTATAATAATGCGTATAATGTATATTATGTTAAATGGCATATTTGTCGATATTTCCGCTTTTCGCCCTGCAGGCCCCTGTCTATAGGCATTCTGAGGGTTTGAGGGATTTCAGCCAATCGTGTGTAATTCGCGCACATATGCAAATCCAGTATGGGTGTTTGGTTTCGAGCACGTCATTCCCATGCAAGCGGAATCGAGTCACAAGTATGTTTTGAGTGGTCATCGCAACAACCAACGCCTGGCGTTTTGAAAAACAACTGTTGGCTAAGTTGAAATTGCAGCTAGCTATTCCCTGCCGGTATCATTTTGAGAGCCCGCGAAATGCGGGTTTTATAAATGCTTTTGACGCCTGTATCTGCGCGCCTGATCGAAGTGAAATTATTGTTCAGACTCGATCGAACTTCCAAATCAGGAATGTATCCGGCCCTAATCTAGGAGCGCCGTCCCCGGCGCGAATCGCGGCGAGACGACGCTCCTACAGTAAGAATTATTTCAATAGTTGGATCTGTTCTATTTGCTATCATCAAAGTTAATCGTGGCATGTGAGCCATCGCAAAACGGTTTGTTCTTTGAGGCACCGCAGCGACACAGGGTGTAATGTTCCTGTGAAGCCCCTTGCCCCCAGTTTGCATCCTTCAATTCGACACCGCCGGTTATCCGCAAGGGCCCGTTTTTCTCAATAGTAATGGTTGCCTCGCAATCACTGACGGGTTGCGGGTGCCCGTTGATTGAATATGACAATGCGCCGGACGGACATTTTTCGATGACTGCCTTGATGCGCTCCAGTGTGTCGCCATCAGGGTTTATCCAGGGATCGTTGTGCATGTTGAACACGCTTTCCAGTTCCTTGTGACAGTGTTCCGCCACTGAACACAGCAGCGGATTGTTTACAATGGTAACTTCCCTGCCTTCATGGCGTGTTGCCTTGTCTTCTGTCCTTTGCGGCGAGAGTTCATCAGTAAAGCCGTTGTACTTGTGGTTGCCATCGCAATAAGGTTTGTTCAGTGATGCGCCACAACGGCATAGTCCCATTGCCGGTTTTGTCTCCAGTCGCTTGCCATCGCTGTCAATGAAGTTCTCCAGCCCCTTTACAATCATGGGACCGTTCCTGGAGCAGCTGATTACGGGTTTTGTCATGGTGTTTCTCGCCTGTGCATTGAATAATATGGATCCCGGCCTGCGCCGGTATGACGATTCAGTGTTTCCGACTGGCATCCAGTGTGCGTAACAGGATGTCACCGGCCTCCTCTGCGGTTGTTCCAAAGGAGACAACCCCGTCCTCGTGTCCGCCCATGGAAAAGATTTTCTGCTCGTGGGCGTTGGTCTCGTTAAAGAGGCGTTGCACTTCTGTGGCCATCTTCGGTGTGCCGTAAGGCACGGCACTATCCGTGACGGGTATGCCGAGACTGTCCGCTGCCAGCCAGATGTCCGGCGAATGGACATGCAGGACGACGCGTATTGCGTTATCAAGATCGTAGATCATGCCATGGGTCAGGGACTCTGATGAGGGTTTAATGGGCCCTGCCGCGCTTACGGAATTACTGGCGGCATCGTAGCGCGTGACGAGTGTGTAGTGGCTGCTGTCCAGCTCCGGCAAGTGGCCCGTTTGGGTGCCGCTGATGACGAAACAGCGTTTGCCAGCTGCTGCATCATCGGGCCCGGTGCGTTGGCTCACATTGCCAAAGCCATAGCCCTCATAGCGGGCCGGGTCCTGTCCGATGAGTGCCTGTTGCCAGAGTGTGTCGCGCCACCGGTTGAGGTCTGCAAGAGGCTCCATGTCCATGGGTCCGGCCTTGGAGAACTGCAGCTTGAACTTTATGACGCCCTCTTCCATTTATGCTGATTCTTATGAGGCTCTTTCCGCGAGCAGTTCCTGAAGGGGCGCGGGTAGCAGCGCCCGCGTCTTCCGGGTAATCAAGGCTTCGTTGCGCTGCCAGAACAGGCCAAGATAAATAATACCGAGTCCGATCGCCGTGAGTGCAACGGGAAACAGCCAGCTGTCCTGGAAGATACTTGAAGCCAGATGTCCAATGTAAACGGCACTACCCAGCGCACCGAATACGACGAATACCCGGCGCACCAGGATTGCACCCGCAACGATTAGACCCAGGTTGACACAAAAATAAATAAACCTTGAAAGCTCGCTGTCGGAGTGCTGCAGGGACAGACCGCACCAGAAGGCCATAACCCCAAACAGGTAAAGCCAGAAGGCATAATCCAGTCCGTATTTGCGCGCGCGGATATCCACCCACAGGGCAAGCAGTATCATCAGCATGCCGAACCACATGGAGACAAAGGCGTGGAATATATAATCGGCCTCCCCCTCGGTTAACATGGCGGCGACATCCATTGACATGTACCAGAGTGTCACGGCGACCGGCATGATCATGAACGGGTAGCGGTAGCGCCACGCCATGATCACACCGATGGCCAGCGTGCCCAGCTCAAGGTAGATCCAGTGCCACTTGATGTAATGATAGTAGTCCCGGTAAACGGTATCATCCGGCCACCATCCCATGGCCTGCTGTAAGCCGTAGATGCCCAGCGGGGCCATCGCGATCACAAAGGTTGCACAGATACCGGCGGGAACCGGGTGCCCTCCTCGCTGGAAATGACCCGTTAGCAACAGGCCAATGCCGGCATAGAGGATGGCGATAAACAGCATGCCCCAGCCTCCGAACTGTTCCCAGCCGAGGTTCATGAACAGTGTCATGGCGCCAATGGCAATGAGGCCGCCAAAATAATAAAGGATATTGGTGAAGCTGAAGGCCGGCCCCGAGTCGGGTTGTGCACTCAGGAAGGTATACAGCGCATCTGCCTGCTGCTTGTCCAGAATGCCTTCATCGACGGCGCTATGCAGACTGGCTTTGGTGAGTTTCATAATGGGGTAGATTCCGCCCTGCTCCGGGTTTCAGAATGCCACTGCCGCAGGCACTCATAGATGTCAGTGGCCCTATGTGGAAAGCCAGTGCTCTGGTAGAGCCTGTATTGTTCATCCACGCGGCCACTGAACGCATCCATGTCGGCCCGGGAATAGTTACCCAGGTTATCAGCGCTGACCTCAAAGGGTAATTCCAGCGCACTGCAAAAATGTTTTTCCACTGCCTGGGGTCTGGCTTCGACAGTATAGAAAAGGCGTTGCTGCTCGTCCGTACGGCCGTCCGGTACGTACCAGTAACCGTAGTCGTTTAGCAGTCGCCGCTGTTTGCCGGCGATGCACCAGTGTCCCAGTTCGTGCAGGGCGCTGCGTTCGTAGTCACGGGTAAATTGCACCTCGGCCAGTGAGCCGGGTTCCGCTGCCTTGTAGAAAGGTTCCGGGAAGCCGCCGATCAACCGGACGCCATGGTGATGCAGTACACTGTCGTTGAGGTGTTCAATCCACTTGATCATCTTGGGAATATGCGTGCATGAATGGCCGCTGATTTCAGTGGGCCAGTTTCAGTGTCACAACGCCACCAATGATCAGGATGATCCCGAGGTATCGGCCCATGCTGGCGGCATCGCCATAGAACATAATCCCCACCAGGAAGGTGCCGGCAGCACCAATCCCCGTCCATACCGCGTATGAGGTGCCGAGCGGTATCTGTTTTTGGGCGAGCCACAAGAGTAGACCACTGATGCCCATGCAGGCGATGGCTATAATGACACCGGATATTCGTGATTCAGGCACTTGTGCCATTTTTAAACCAACAGGCCAGCCAATTTCGAACAGGCCGGCAAGTATAAGATAGATCCATGCCATGTAAGCTAATCCCCTGAAAACGGTTTGCGTAGTATGCCATCAATAACACTGATTTACATGCGGAGCAAAGCCGTTCATTGAGAAGTATCGAACGACGAGATAAATGATCGCAAGAATGCATGCGAGTATCCCGGGTATCGCAATCCTTGTGATGGTTCGCTGTTTGTCTATGGCTTCACGTTGCAGGCCTATTGATTCCTCGACCTGGGCTTTGGCCCGGTCAAGATGTTGCTGTGTCAAGGCGATATGCTCCTCCTGTTTCACAATAGATCGCTGCTGGTTGTCGCGGATATCGGTTAGGAGTTGCTTGATATCTTCCAGTTCACTCATGTTAGTGGCTCCAGGTGGGTTGTCTCCAGGTTGACTGTGGGTGCGGTTAATCTGGTGTTCTGCTGGATGATTGGTCTGAACGCTTTGTTATTCGCAATCCGCCGAACAGTAAATACAGAATAAGGGCATTGAGAAGAATGCTCCCCAAGGCCGCCAATGGCCCGACCCACGTGTCTGGTATCATCGTAATCCAGGGCATCATAAGCGGCAGCATTATGATTGCTGATTCACCGGAGTCTGCGGGGTTCCTTGATGCGACAAAGAAAATCCATGTAAAGAGAGCCGTGGCCAGGAGCAGAAATAAACCTGCTGCAGTACAACCGCCGGGTGAGAGTCTGAGTATTG
>Ga0316194_10001010_pt1 | contig 19136 bp, 13 predicted proteins | sample CroRivsedime1_MG_FD_204936 | JGI IMG/M metagenome (GOLD analysis project Ga0316194, IMG submission 204936) | Coastal sediment microbial communities from Maine, United States - Cross River sediment 1 | ecosystem: Environmental > Aquatic > Marine > Coastal > Sediment | place: USA: Maine...
GGAAACAACCTACGGGTTGCAAGTGACAGATTTTTGAATGTAGCTGAAATCGGATGTCGATTTGGTTCAGAGTGAAAAGGAACTCTGCATTTAGTTACGGATAAGACCAACAAATTGAAGGCGATGAGGTTCAACGCCTCGCTTCCATGCAACACGAGACGATCAGTCAAGAATTTTTCCATACGTCTACTTGAAATTGCCATCATTGTCAATAATTTACTAAAATGCACTAGATTGTAGTAACTTGAGATGTCATGCTTGGTTAAATAGCCTTGTCAATAGCACAACTATCTGAAAATGAAATATATAACCACTATGCAAACAGCTTGACCGGCGTCTTGGAATCATTGCCTTGTGACTCGTTATTGTGAAATTCACAGACCGGCTTTTTTGGGGCGTCTCCTGCGGAGAAATTTTTATTGAATGACAGGTGTAATTAGTGGTATTTACGCGCCATCATCCATATGATGAATTTTAAATGAAACTGGGTGTGCAAATAAGCCCTTAGTGAGTGATCATAGCTTGGTGCATGCCGGTTAAATAGGAGGAATCAGATGATAGATGGCAAAACCGCATTAATCACCGGCGCAGGAACCGGTATTGGACGTGCCACCGCTTTGCGTTTGGCCCAGGAAGGAGTCAATCTAACGATCAATTATTCGCGCTCGGAAAACGAGGCCCAAGCAACCCAGAGGGATTGTGAGGCCCTGGGCGTTCAAAGTCTTCTGTATCAAGCCGACGTGGCGAATGACGGACGCGTGCGGCAAATGGCGGCGGAGACCATCACCAAATTTGGCCGCTTGGACATTTTGGTCAACTGTGCGGGGGTCACTGATTTCGTTGATCAGCATGACCTCGAAGGCTTGAAAGAGGAATACTGGGATCGCGTGATGAACGTCAATGTCAAAGGTATGTTTTTTTGCTGCCGGGCGGCGGCAGATGAAATCAGAAGACAAAGAGGTTGCATCATCAATATCACCAGTGTGGCGGGGATGACGGGCCTGGGGAGCTCCATTGCCTATGCGGCATCCAAAGCAGCCGGCATCAGTGTGACCAAATCTATGGCCCGGGTAATGGCGCCGGAAGCCCGGGTGAACGGCATCGCGCCCGGCATCGTTCAGACTCGCTGGGTGGCCGGTCACGAGGACCACGTCAAGCGTCTGGGGGAGGGCACGCCCCTGGGCCGGGTCGCCAGACCGGAAGATGTGGCCGAAGTGGCCTATAGCATCATCGAGCATGGCGGGTTTATTACCGGACAAACCATTGTGGTTGACGGGGGGATGTTTATTTAAGCATGGAAAACCCGGTCCCTGGGGTCAGGCGAGAAATCATCATAAAATTTTTATGCATGATTTTTGTGTTTGCGAACCTAACGGTGAAAAAATCCCCCCTAACCCCCCTTGAAGGGGATCGAGAGGGATATGAAAATGAGCTAAGCGCAATTGGGATTTTTCGGTCCTACCGCCCCAAAATAGCCGTTTTTTATCGATTTTTTAGCTTCTGCCATATTGACATTTAACGTTTAACGTTATATGGTCTGATCATGGTTACCTCATATAGGGACAAAGGAACCGAAAGGGTTTTTAACCGGTATTTTTCCAAAAATTCCCCACCAAAAATTCCCTGCAACGCGCTGTTGCAGTTGCGGTCATTGAACCCGGCACGGAATATCAATGATTTGCAAAACCCGCCATCGAGTCATTATCATTCCAATCGAGGTGCATTATGAGTGAGAAAAGAATGGCTCCTGTCCATCCGGGTGAAATCCTTCTGGAGCAATTCTTGAAGCCGCTGGCGTTGAGCCAGAACAAACTGGCTTTAGAAATCAGCGTGCCGCCGAGACGCATCAACGAAATCGTCAAGGGGAGACGAAGAGTTACAGCCGACACGGCCATGCGTTTGGCAAGGTTTTTCAAAATGACGCCTGAGTACTGGATGGGTCTGCAGGCAGATTATGATCTTGATATTGCCCGGGATGAACTGGAAGAAAAGATCAAACACGAAGTAAGACCATGCGCTTCACGGGTCACTTGACAAGGCGGCAAAAGGATAGGAAAAATGATGGCCTCGTCTCAACCAAAGATGCGAAATGAAACCGACAGCATGGGGGAAATCCAAGTTCCGGCCGACCGCTACTGGGGTGCTCAGACCCAACGGTCGCTGATTTATTTTTCCATCGGCAAGGACCTTATTCCCATCGAAGCCGTCCATGCCCTGGCGATTGTAAAAAAAGCGGCGGCACTGGCCAATCACAAGCTCGGTAAGCTGTCAAAGGATAAGATGGAGTTGATTGGGCAGGCCGCCGAAGAGGTCATCGAAGGCAAACTGGATGACCATTTCCCCTTGCATGTATGGATGACGGGCAGCGGCACCCAGTCCAACATGAACGTCAATGAAGTCATCGCCAATCGTGCCATCGAGATGGCCGGCGGTGAATTGGGCAGTAAAAACCCCATTCACCCGAACGACCATGTCAACATGTCCCAGTCTTCCAACGACGTTTTCCCAACGGCCATGAGTATCGCCGCCGCCAGGGCGATTAAAGACGTCCTGATCCCCGGGGTTAAAAAACTGCGGGATGCCCTGGATCGCAAGGCCAGGGCTTGGAACGACATCGTCAAAATCGGACGTACCCACATGCAGGATGCCGTCCCCCTGACCCTCGGTCAGGAAGTTTCCGGTTATGTGGGTATGCTTGACGATGATATTGGATGGCTGGAGGGGGCTTTGGGAGGGCTCTACAAGCTGGCGCTTGGTGGAACGGCAGTTGGCACCGGTCTAAATGCCGGTAAAGATTTTGCAAAAACCGCCGTGCAGCATATCACCACAATGACAGGCTTAAGGTTTGTACCGGCCCCCAACTTGTTTACCGTCATGGGCGCGCACAATGCATTGGTGCAGGCCAGCGCAACTATGAAAACACTGGCAGTTTCGCTCTATAAAATCGCCAATGACATCCGGTTGCTCAGCTGTGGTCCGCGGGCCGGTTTATATGAATTAAGGATTCCGCAGAATGAACCGGGCTCCTCGATTATGCCCGGAAAAGTCAATCCCACCCAGTGCGAGGCCATGACCATGGCGGCCGCTCAGGTCATGGGGTATGACACCGCCGTGGCCTTCGCAGGTGCCGGCGGCTACCTGGAGATCAACCTTTACAAACCCATGATCATCTTCAACGTCATCCAGTCCGTGCATATTCTGGCGGACAGCTGCAACAACTTTACAGACTTCCTGGTAGAGGGCGCGGAGCCGAACCGTAAGCAGATTGACCGGTATTTGCATGAATCGCTCATGCTCGTCACATCCTTGAGCCCGGTGATTGGTTATGACAAGGCCTCTGAATTAGCGCATTTTGCTTTTGAAAATGATCTGACGCTTAAAGATGCGGCCTTAAAACTTGGCTATGTCAGTGCTGAAGAGTTCGATCAAGTTGTTGACCCATACAAAATGGTGCATCCGGACAGCTCGTGAGACAAATTTATTTGACACGCTAAGGCCATTTTCCTATACTATTGTAAAAAATCAAGAATTTAAGACTGTTAAAGGAAAGCTTGTGGAAAACTACCCGAACAGCAAGAATCGTGGACGATGGTGGATTATAACAATTATTGTTGCGCTAGGTCTGGCCGTCATTGTTTTAGGCGGATATTTGGTCTGGACTTCAGTCCGTACCGAGAATGCGGAGATACAGGCAAAGGGCAAGATTGAAGTAGAGGTGGAAAAGCCCCCCGAGCTGCCGCGGATGGCGAACCAGCCTCCGAAAATCAAGGCGCCGGAGCCCATCACACCATCTTACGCACCGGATGCTCCCCTGCTTGAACAGGTGCGGGAAGCTATGAGAAAGGGAATCGATCCGGACAGTGCCCTGGCAATGGCGAAATCACTGCCGGATAAGCCCGAAAGGGCAGACGCTGCGTTTATTTTATTGGAGTACGCCGCTGAAGCCGAAATTGGGGAAGCTGCTTTAGAAGTCGGACGGTATTTTGATCCCACCTATGCAGGCGACAGCGGGACGATTGTTAAAGATCCCGAGGTCGCCCACGATTGGTATCAGTTGGCGTTGTCCCAGGGATTGCTCGAAGCCGATATTCACCTTTCAAACCTTAAACAATGGGTTACAAAGCAGGCGGCTGAAGGATCTTATCAGGCCCGCCAATTATTAAAAAACTGGCAATAGCGATTGAGTTTCCCTTCATAATAGTCAATTCTAGATCTCATTTCCGAATCGGACCCCTATTCAATCATGGAGTGTGAAATGAAGATTAAAAAAGTGATGTCCCCAAAGACAGCCGGATTATTTTCATTATTTGCGGTTTGCCTCGTCTGTTTGTTACTCATTTGGACAGGCGCCGTAACTGCCCAGCAGCGCAACCCTCTGCTCATACCCGGTAAGCGGACCTTGTATCAAAAGGTGATAACCCACCCGGGTGCAAAATTGTTTGGCATCAATGGTGACTCCGTGCAGGTTTTGGAAGATTGGATAAAGCCGTTTACGGTATATTACGTTTACGAGCGGGCTTCTGTGGCCGGCGAACCCTGGCTGGAGGTCGGACTTTCGAGTACCGCGGGTTCAGTCGGGTGGATCAATGGGGCGAAAGCTTCCGACTGGAACCAGGCCTTGACACTTGTCTTTACCGAAAGAACCGGCCGCCGGCCGGCGCTTTTTTTCAGGGATCTGAGTTCTCTGCAACTGGTAGCCGGCTCGCCCACTCCCCGAAAACAAACATCTGAGCTCGTTGCTCAATTTGGTGGAATTCAATCCGGAGAAGTGTCACGGCCGGAGGATTTTCCGCTATTGGCAGTTGAGCCGCCCGAAGAAGCTGTGTCGAAAAAGCGATTCTACCTAATCCCCATTTTTAATGCGATCGAGCTTTTTGAAGGCGTTAAATTTCTGGAAGTGGCTTCGATCGATCCCGGGTCCGGCCAACTACCGGTGGATGCGGAATTAAAAACGGCTATTGTATTCGTTATCGACACCACTGTTTCCATGAAACCATACATTGAACGAACGCGCGAGGCCGTTCGCAAAATTTATGATGCCATTGATGAAGCCGGCCTGTCCGAAAAGGTCGCTTTCGGACTGGTGGCCTATCGCAACAGCACCCGCAAAACGCCGGGTCTTATCTACGAGGCCCGGGTGTTGTCCGATCTGCGGGACGGACGTCAACGCGATCAATTTGAATTCGCATTGGCCCAAACACAGGAGGCCGACGTCTCCACCCATTCCTTTAATGAAGACGCCTTTGCCGGGCTCAAGACAGCTCTTGACAAACTTTACTGGGCACCGTATCAGTCCCGGCTGGTTTTTCTTATAACAGATGCAGGTGCGATCCGTAACGACGACCCATATTCTTCGACAGGGATGAACGAGACCGAGATCGCCGACCTAGCGGCAGCCAAGGGAGTCAAGATTTTTGCTTTACATCTTAAAACCCCCGCAGGTAAACAGCAACGTAACCACGATTATGCCGAAGTCCAATACCGGGTTTTGACCGGTCATAGCGATCCGACGGTCGGGGATCTGTATGTCCCCATCGCGGCCGATCGGGCCGCCGCCGGTCTACGGGGTTTTGGGGGGGTGGTTGAAGGTGTCGGTGCTCAGATGGTGGAATTGGTGAGAGCCACAGGAGCCGGTGAGCGTATGGTTCTGCCGGATGCATCCGCCGCTCGACCGAAGGATGCCGTGCAGGAAGCCGTGCGCAAAGCCGCCATCCTGGGCTATGCCATGCAGCTGGAATTTTTAGGCGCCCGTGGCGGCATCAAATCTCCGGAGGTAGTCAAAGCCTGGGTTTCTGACATGGATCTTGCCAGACCCGACACACCGACATTTAAGGTGGCTGTAATGTTAACCAAAAATCAGCTCAGCGACCTTAGCTGGCGTCTGGAGGTGGTGCTTGACCAAGCCCAGAGAACCAAACGGACGGGGGCCAGAGATTTCTTCAACAGTATCCTGTCTGTGGCTGCCCAAACATCCCGTGATCCCAACCAGTTCAGCCGAAAACCAAATCAGAATCTGGGTGAGTTGGGTATTCTCGCCGAATTTCTCGATGACTTGCCCTACCGCAGCAATATTATGCGACTTACGGAAGAGGATTGGTACCGCTTAAGTCTGGGGGAGCAGCAAACATTTATTAATAACTTAAAATCAAAGATTAAAAGATATACTCAAATTCATGACGATGTGGCCAACTGGACAAGCTTCGGTGCAAAAGAACCGGGAGATGCTGTTTATAGAGTCCCGTTGAATTTGATGCCCTAAGAATCTTCGAGATTATATTTTTTGCATTTTATAGCAAAGAAAATTGTATAAGAAAAATTTCTCATCTTCGACTGATTGGTTATTTTCGATTGGTTATTCAAGATTTAAGGAATTCTTCCGATATTAAAAAGTAAAGATCATACTCCTTTGCAATCTCAGGTCAGATTACTTAATTTCCGTTCCTTATTTATTTTGCCGTCTTTAATTTAAAAATCAGATCTTTTACGAATAGATCTGCTTTTGCGGGTGGGATAAATTGCCGAGATCGACTATTAAATAAATGAGACAGCCTAACCAGGGAGACGTTAATGGTAGCAGGTAGCCAAAGTGATTTTTCGCTTAAAGAAAAGAAAGAATCCGCGACGACCCGGACTGGTGTCGCCCAAAACGAAGAGGTCTTTCGTTTAACCAACGTCACCAAAAAGTGGCCCGGGGTTCAAGGTTTTGCGCTGGCGGTGCCGGAATTGATTGTTCGTCGGGGGGAAAAAGTAGCATTGGTAGGTATGAGCGGATGCGGCAAGAGCACTTTGCTCGACCTGCTTGCCATGGTCCTGCGGCCCGACGAAGCCGGGCAGTTTGTCTTTTTTAACCAACAGGGACAGAAGCAGGATGTCATGCACGCCTGGACACGCAAGAAATTGAGTCAGCTGGCCCGCATTCGCTTGGTGCACATCGGATATGTCCTCCAAACCGGAGGACTGTTTCCTTTCCTTTCAATCCGTGAAAACATGGGAATCAGCCTACTGGGGCTCGGTTTGCCGGTAAATGACGCCGTCGAAGAAATGGCCAAGCGCCTGCACATCGAGCGGCATTTGAATAAGCTCCCCGGCCAGCTCTCGGTCGGAGAACGTCAGAGAGTGGCCATTGGCCGTGCGATGGTACATCGGCCTTCATTGGTAATTGCCGATGAGCCCACCGCTTCCCTTGATCCGATAAATGCTGAAGATATCATGGACCTGTTCAGTGCGCTGGCCGACGAGAACGGTGTCACCCTGATCATGGCGACCCATGACTGGGGGAATCTGGGCAAGCGCGGATTTCGCCATGTGCAGTTCGATTTGAAACAGGAGGCGGATCACGGCGCAGTGAAAGCCGAGGTCTACGGATAGACAGCAGGTGTATCCATTGAGACGGCGGGACACCGAGGCAATTAGAAGAGATACAAATTTCAAAACAAAAAAGGTTGTAAGTTTAAACTAAATCAGTCTGTTAAACTAGGGGGGCTGGAGCAAAGATATATATGCGCACATTTCAAACGATTTTTCGTCTGGCACTGAAAGACTACTTCTATGAGCGATTGCTTTCTGCCTGTGCGATAATGGGTTTGGCAGCCGTTCTGGCTCCTTTGCTGGTGCTTTTCGGTGTAAAAAGCGGTATCATCAACACTATGTCGGATCGCCTGCTGCAAGATCCCCGCAACAGGGAGATTTCTCCGGTTGGCAGCGGCCGCTACGGGGCGGACTGGTTTTCGGCACTGGGCAACCGCAGCGATGTTGATTTTGTGATTCCACAGACCCGTTCGATTGCGGCCAGCATGATCCTTTATAAAAAAGATGCCGCGAATCCGCGTACGCTGGTGGTGTCTCTCATTCCCACCGCGGAGGGTGATCCTCTGCTGCTGCAATACGGCCGTGTCCCGACCGCAGCCGGGCAGGTGGTGCTGTCCGATACAGCTGCGCGTAAACTCAATGTAAAAGAAGGCCAGGATATCATCGGAAAGGTAGGCCGTTCGGTGGCCGGGGCAAAGGAGCAGGTCATGGTGAATCTGCGAATTGCAGACGTTTTGCCCCATGAAGCCTTCGTCCGAGAGGCCGCCTTTGTGCGGTTGGAGCTCTTGGAGGCCACCGAGGATTATCGCGACGGCCGTGGCTCTAAGGAATTTGGCTGGCCCGGCTCAGTGAGACCGGCCGGATCGAGGATCTATCCCAGTTTCAGGCTCTATGCCCGCTCTATTTATGATGTGTCCGAACTACGCAACCTGTTGATGGAACAGGGCCTTGAAGTATATACCAAGGCCGAGGAGATCGAAACGGTCAAAAGCCTCGATCGATCGTTTAATCTTATTTTTGGCCTCATCGCTGTTGTGGCTGTTCTGGGTTACTTTGCTTCGATGGTAAGCAATGTTCTGGCCAATGTGAACCGTAAAAGCCGCTATCTCGGTATTTCCAGCCTGATAGGATTTTCAACCGGCAACATCATCTGGTATCCTATCTTGCAGTCCATCGCGACGATCGTTTTTGGCTTTACAACCGCCGTCATCCTATACAAAACAGCAGAGGTTATGATCAACAGGCTGTTTACCGCGTATCTGGCGAGCGGTGAATACGTATGTCGATTATCCATCCTGCACATGCTGTTGGTCCTGGTATTGATGCTGGTACTTTCCATCATGGCCTCGGCCTATGGTGCCTTCAAGGTGTCACGGATTGAGCCATCACAGGTTATCCGTGAAGTTTAGGTTTCAGGTGTCGGGAATCAGGTTTCAGTATCTAACTTCTCCTTTCCCTGACACCCGACACCTTCATTTTCTGACAACATGTTGTCAGAAAAAACCAGCAGGGGCCTAAGTGATAATTCGATGGAGAATTTTTGCTGAAATACAATAGAAATAATTTTTCATTTTTTAAGTCTCTGCCGCTGTCGCGTTCGCGTTGGTTGGCCAAAGGTATTCGTTTCCATTTATTACCTGCCATGGGGGCGGCCGTCATTCTGGGACTGGCGGCGGGGAGTCAGCCGCTTTACGCCTGGGATTGTTTGTCCGGCCATAACACCATTGCGCCACGGGTGCCCAGCCTGGCGGCTGGGGTCAATCCGAACCCCTCTGAGGCGGACATTGAACTTCCGATGCCCTGTGGCGCTAAACTGATTCTGCATCATGTCTGTGTGCCTGCCAAGGGCCATTTCGGGGATCTGCCACTTGACCTCGGCTGTAAAGACTGCGGTCGGCGAAATCAAAGTTTCATGGAGGGTAAACACGGAGAGGGGATCTCCGGACCTTTCACCCTTGGCGATCTGCCGGATAGCTGGCGGTTAAAACTCATGCAACTGGCTGACACGGGTGACGGCTTGTGCCCATCTACCAATGATCCGGCCAATACCGGCTTTTACTATTTTATTGGCAAATATGAAATTTCCAATTTTCAGTGGCAGGCTGTAATGGAAGAAGAATGCCGCGGGCCGGACAGCCAATTCAGCGCTGATGATCCGCGGCCGAAAATCGGTATCTCCTGGTTTGAAGCGGTCGAATTCACCCGCAAATACACTGAATGGCTTATAAAAAATGTACCCGAGATGCTGCCCGGATTTGCCCTGAATCGTTTCGGTTTCATCCGGCTGCCGACCGAGGCCGAATGGGAATATGCGGCCCGTGGCGGTCACCGGGTCACCGAATACCAGATGAACGAAGGGGAGTTTTTCCCTATGGATGGAAGGCCGCTCGCGGATTTTGCCGTGTTCACCGACGGCGAGGCCGCTAAACCGCAGGACAGGCTGGCCTGGATCGGTACAAAATGTCCGAACCCTCTGGGGCTTTTCGATACAGCCGGCAATGCTGCTGAAATGGTGTTGGAGCCATTCCATTTTTCCCTGGGATATCGGCTGCATGGGGCGGCCGGTGGGTTTGTGATCAAAGGCGGCAGTTTTCGCAAAACCCTGTTTGAAATCATGCCTGGAAGGCGGGAAGAACAGCCTTTTTTCCTGGGCGACGGGGCTTTTCGCAGCGCCGATATCGGATTTCGGGTCGTTCTGTCCGGGATTTTGACATCCCAGGATCGGTGGGGGAGTTTTGATCAGCAGTGGGCCAGCCTGGGCTTGCAGGAGTTATCGAGCCAGGCAAGGGGTGAATTTTCGGGTTCCGGGACTGGAGTGGATGGTAATAATGACCCGATCACCGAGATCGATCGACTAATGAGCGCCGCCGGCAATGAGGCTGAAAAAAAGAAACTTCTTTATTTGCGGGAAGTTTTCAAACACAACAAAGTATTGCTCAGAAAACAGGAAACCGAAGCACTAAAGAGTATCATCAGAAGCGCCGTTCTCACTGCAGAATCCCTGCAGGATTATGCTACTCGGCGAAAAGTTGTTATCAATGGAAATATGAGCCTGGAGAAGATGAAAGCGGAGACGGTGTCGGCATCCGTTATCGTGGCATTGGAGCGCGGTATCGCCAGGTCAAAAGAATCGCTCCGGATGCTCGATGCCGCCATGGATCATTTCACGAAATTTTACCTTGACAGGGTCAGAGAAGGTCAGAGTTATCCCGCAGAACTTTTTGAGCGCCAGCTCGATCTTATTTCACAAGAATTGAGTCTCGATGAAGATTACGTCCGGAGTTTGAGAAACAGACTGGACATATTCAGGAGACATGTGGCGCTCTATAAACGCCGGGCAGGAGACGTAAGCCCGGAAATCATTCAAAATGATATCCTGTCCAACAATCCCCTATAATACATTTTCGGATCTATAACCCAAAAGAAGGTGATCCATCGTGGGAGCTGTCAAATTCAATTAATTTCGGAGTATTGATTACTTTTTATTGGTCATAGTTCCGCACATCTTTACATTAAAAAGGGCACTCCCTCGGAATTCGATGGAATGCCCTTTTTAAATCAGTAGCAGTTGAAGTGCTATTGCACAGTGACATTAACTGCCGCGGGACCTTTTTGGCCCTGCTCTATGTCAAAGGTAACCCGGTCGCCTTCATAAAGGGACTTGAAACCGGTCGCATTGATTCCCGAGTGATGAACAAACACATCCGGACCATCTTCCTGCTCAATGAAGCCGTAGCCCTTGCTGCTGTTAAACCATTTTACAATTCCATCAGCCATAGTGACATCCTCCTTTAAAAAAATTCTCATAGTTCCATACTTCAGGTGCCGATATGACAGATGGATCTTTCCTTTAGAACGAAACCGGCCCACCAATTAAGAATGGGCCTTTATTGATTATTCCAATAATAACATCATTTTGAGAAAAATCAAGGTAATTTTAAACCCTTGTCGGCTTTTATCTGACAACATGTTATAAGGAACTTAAAGTTTCAGATGTTACACCCGAGGCGGATTCAAGTTTCGGCAAAAATAAATTTCCGGTTTATCCGGGGCTAGCGTCTTAACTATTACCATTCAAGTAATGAAATTGCCCGAGAAATCAACCAAAGTCCTATTTATCCATCCTCCCGTGGTACGGCCCTGTGAGCCGCCTCCGGGTATTGCGAGACTGTCCGGGGCGCTGAAACAACATGGTGTCGAATACGAAATCATCGACGCCAATCTGGAAGGGATTCTGTTTCTCAGTCAGCGGCCCCTTGAAGCCCGAGATACGTGGACCCGCCGGGCCGTCGCCCGGGCCGCGCGCAATTTGGAGGCTTTGAAGCAACCGGCGACGTATCGAAACCTTGATCGCTACAAACAGGCCGTTTTCGAGCTGAACCGGGTGTTGAGCCTGCAGGGTCGGTCCGGGAGCACTGAGGTGAGTCTTGCCAATTATCAGGACCGTAATCTTTCCCCGGTGAAGAGCGGGGATCTGATCCGGGCCTTTGAGTCTCCCGAAAAGAATCCGTTTTTCCCCTATTTTGAAAAACGGCTAAGTGCGACCATGAAAAATGATCGTCCCCGGTTGGCTGGATTTTCATTGAATTTTCTAAGTCAGGCCCTTTGCACCTTTGCCATGATCGGGGCTTTGAGGCGGCTTGATCCGACAGTCCGTATTATCTTGGGCGGCGGGTTGATCACCTCCTGGATGAGACGGCCGGGATGGAGAAATCCCTTCGAAGGAATCATCGACGGGCTGGTGGCCGGAGAAGGGGAGGCGGCTCTTTTATCAATACTGGATATGGAATATACTGCCGGATCGGTCATTTCCGATTATGACAGATTTTTGCCGCTGCCATATTTATCACCCGGATTTATTTTGCCTTACAGTGCCTCAAGCGGCTGCTACTGGCGTCGCTGCGCCTTCTGTCCGGAGCAGGCGGAGGCAAACCCTTACCGTCCGATTGCACCTTCTCGGGTCATTTCACAACTAAAATCCCTGATAGGCCTGTTGCGGCCGGCCATGGTGCATTTTACGGATAACGCTTTGAGTCCGGCGCTGTTAAAAGCCCTATGCCGGGAACCCGGCGCTGTGCCCTGGTATGGTTTTGTGCGGATTACACGGCATTTGGCGGACCCGGATTTTTGTAAAGCGTTAAAGCGGTCCGGCTGCGTTATGTTGCAAATCGGTCTGGAGTCAGGTTCTCAAAAAGTGCTGGATGGTTTCTGCAAAGGCATCGATTTGAAGATCGCGCAAAAGGTGCTGGAAAACTTGAAGCATGCAGGGATCGCCGCATACGTCTATCTGCTTTTCGGTACTCCCTGGGAAACTGAAGCGGATGCGGAGAAGACACTCGAATTTACGGTTAGAAACAGCGATGCCGTCACCTTTCTAAACCTGGCCATATTCAACCTACCAGCCTTTGGTCTACAAATAGATGGGCTGGATACGATGCCCCTGGACACCGGTGACATGTTTCTTTACCGCCGCTTCGAGCATCCCGCGGGCTGGCATCGGCAGCACATCCGAAGATTTTTGGACAAAAAATTCAGACGACACAAAGCCATTGCTCCTATCCTCCGCAACGACCCGCCGGTGTTTACCTCCAACCATGCACCTTTTTTTGCGCCTTACCGGATGGGCGCCCCAACGTCTAAACATTGCGAACCTATTTTTTCGTGAACCTTAAACGGGATGATTCAATGTAACTTTATTGAATTTAAAACTTAGTGTCGACTTGAAACATGCGAAATTCTAAAATGAAAGGAGCATACTTGCTATGAATTCATCGCCTTATCTTACGATCGTGTATGTTTTGACATCGTTAGGTCTCCTGGGTTTGGCAGTTCAGGCATTCATCGGGCTCAGCTTTTTGATCTCCAGTGTATGGGAAAAGGAGCGACGCGCAACCGTTTTCGCCGCGGTGCAATTCACCGCAATGACGGCTCTTTTGATCATCTTTCTCCTCCTGGTCGGACTTCGATTCTTCCAAACCTCAGCCGGCATGGTCCTGCTAATCGCCGGTTGTATCATGGTGGTTTTAGCCGCCGTTTTCATGGTGAGGAGAACTTCACCAAACCAGCGGGCACTGCAGGGGACCCCGGGATATATCCGCGGCAAGGTCAATCGGTTTGATGAAAGAATGCAGGTATTTGCCAGAAATCGAGCACTCCCGCCGGGTTCGAAGCAGTACAAACAATTCTACACGGAACATCCGGAACTGGAAAAATACGACTCTGAGCGAAGGGAAAAGGGCGGACCTTTGGGGAAAATCGGTCTTATAGACAGACCTCATGAAGGCCCCAATGTGGCCGCCACCCTGGCATCCCTTTCCATACCTTTCAATCTTTCCGCCCCCGAGATTGTCAAGCCTCGTTCGCACCCCTTGCTGAATGGTAAGAACATTGAGCTCAGTCCGGAGGAAGCCACCACAAGAGTAAAAGGATATGCAACCAACATCGGCGCCGACCTAGTCGGCATTGCGGAGATAAATTCCCATTGGATATACTCCCACCGAGGTGAAATTTTTCATGAGAACTGGGAGGACTGGGGCAGGGAGATCCCCATCGATCATACATACGCCGTTGTTGTGGCCGAAGAGATGTCGCTGGATATGATCAGTCCTGCCCCCCACACCCCCTCCGTCATGGAAAGCATGAAAAACTACGCCAAAGGTGCCTATATTTCCACCCAACTGGCGGCCTTTATTGCCAACCTCGGTAATGAAGCCACCGCCAATCACCTGCGTCATTATACGGCTATTCTACCACCGCTGGCTGTCGATGCCGGACTGGGGGAGGTCGGCCGCCTCGGATATCTGATGACCAAAGAATTTGGCCCCAGGATAAGACTAAGCGCGGTGACAACCAACCTTCCGCTGATTCCCGATAAGCCGGTGGACATCGGCGTCGAAGATTTTTGCAAATTCTGTAAAAAATGTGCCGTTTGCTGCCCTTCACAATCCATTCCGAAGGATGATGAGCCGCAAGAATTTAATGGAACCTTAAAATGGAAGTTAAACGACGAGACCTGCTTCGGATACTGGGCCAAAGCCGGGACCGACTGCTGCATATGCATGAAGGTCTGTCCCTGGAGTCATGCCAGGACGTTTCCCCATCGGTTGATCGTCTGGCTCATCGCCAGGAATAAATATGCCAGAAGGGCTTTCTCGGTGATGGACGATATTTTCTATGGGCGCAATCCCAAACCCAACGTTGGGCCTATATGGGCTCACTTTAAGAGTTGGGAAATGGATTAAAATTAAACCAAATAGATAGACCAGCTTAACCGAAATATGCAAGTGGCGAAGATACCGGATTCCCAACTTCTTGCATACGTGACAACTTAAGGGTGAGATTGCCCCACCCGCGCTACCCGATCCTATCTGCTGTTTAGGTAATAAATCCGAAAAACATAGGGCTGCATATTTTCAGTACACAAATTTTATCTTGACATCACAATTTGAATGTTCTATGGAAAAATTACTCGTTCTATATTAAGAACATTTATAGAGACAATATCGCCATGCCAACTGATTTTCAAAAAGTCCCTGCCATTGACAAGTGCTTCGCAATCTTGCAGCTTTTGGTAAAATCAAAAAGTGAGTTCGGTAAATGTACCTAAAATCAGTGAGTTTTTAAAAAAGGTTGCAGCTGAAATCAATCTTCGTTTTACACGAACGGAAGCAAATGAAACCGTATGATAAAACTGAAAACATGCGACTTAATATCGTCGGATTTGGGGTATTTGAAGATCTGAACCGTTGAACCATGAACGCTTTAACCCTTATGCCAGAGGCAATAAAATGAAGATCTACGAATCAGTTGCCGTGGGACAATTATTAGAAAGAGGCGCCGCCCAAGTTCCTGATAAGACCGCTGTGATCGACGGGATAAGGAGAAAAACTTACAGCGAGTTAAATTCCATGGCCGACGCTCTGGCAGCCAGTCTGGCAGAAATCGGATTAAAAAAAGGGGATCGAACCGCTATTTATTTGCCCAATTCGATTGAGTTCATGGTTGCATTTTATGCGCTGCAGAAATTAGGCGTCATCGTCGCCTGGGTGAATCCAATATATCGTAAAACCGAAGCCCAATTCATACTCCATAATTCGGAGGCCAGAGCGGTGTTTATCTTTAGTGAATGGGATGGCAGAAATTACCGTGATGACATTCTTAACCTTAGAAATGAACTGCCCAACCTGGAACTTATCTTCGCTGTTGGTGAAAATAAAGGCCAGGACGTATATTCATTCTATGATTTGATAAACAGAGGGATCGATAAAAAACTCACACCCGTAGAAATCCATCCAAAAATTGATCTTGCGATGCTGCTTTATACCTCCGGAACGACGGGTCAGCCGAAAGGAGCAATGATTACCCATTATGCAGCGGTTAGGGCGGGATGGGAATACTCAGTCGGCATAGAAGCTTCTTCTGAAGATATCTTTATCGGGTTTCTACCCATGAGTCATTCATATGGCTGCGGTTCGATCCTAATCCAGCCGATATTGCTGCAAGCAACGGTTGTCCTAATGGATAAATTCGAAGTGGAAAAAGCGTTCCAAATCATCGAACAGCGCAAGATCACGCTGCAATTGGGCGCTCCTACTCATTATATTTTAGAGTTGAATCATAAAAACCGCTCAAAATATGACCTCAGCTCTTTGCGGGCCGGTCTGATCGCCGGCATGATCGCCCCCGAGGGATTGATAACTCGAGTTGAGAAAGAGATGGGCGTTTATTTAACCTCGTTTTGGGGGGCTTCCGAGGTCGGACCGGGCCTGGGAACTATATGTCCCTATCCTTCAACTCTGGAAATCCGGGAAAAGTACATCGGTCGGCCCGTGGCAGATACTCGCATACGGATTGTGGAGCCGGTCACCGACAAAGAACTCGAGGATGGTGAAATCGGGGAATTGACCACCAAAGGCTGGCATGTCATGCAGGGTTATTGGAAGAATCCTGACGAAACTCGAAAACAGATTATCGATGGTTGGCTGCATATGGGTGATCTGGCATCTAAGGATGAAAACGGCTTTATCAAGATTTATGGCCGAACAAAGGATTTGATAAACCGCGGCGGATACAAAATATATCCCTATGAACTTGAAAGCATGCTCGTTGACCATCCTAAAGTTGAACAGGTTTGCATCGTCGCCACTCCCAACCCTGTGCTGGGCGAATCAATATGTGCCTGTGTAATTCCCCGACAGGATCAAACAGTAACCCTGGAGGAAATTCGAGAAATAATGAAAGATCAAATTGCTGCGCATAAACTGCCCGATGAACTTTGCATTATGGAGGATTTTCCCAAACTTTCCGGTGGTGTTAAGGTAAAGAAATTCGGCCCGGGAGGTCTGGCTGAGTTAGCTGAAAAGGATAAAAAACGGGAAAAAATTCGAAAGAAAAGAAAACAGAACCACTGATGTAAGTTAACGGTTTTACATGACGACCGTAGAGCCATAGATTGAATTTAGCAAGATATTCTGATGTGTGCCTATATGGCCATTTTGCCGGTTTATTCCAGTTAATGAATTAAGGAGGTAAAAGATGGGTGATGTAAAAAAAGTAAGGACGGCCTGCCGTCAGTGTCATGGGGGGTGCGGTGTGATTGCCCATGTAAAGGACGGTAAAGTCATCAAGGTAGAAGGAGATCCGGAATCTCCGATCAGTCGCGGTACGCTGTGCAGTAAGGGATTGTCGGCAACCCAGCTGGCCTATCATCCCGATCGAATTCTTTATCCGATGCGAAAAACGTCGCAGGGCTGGGAACGGATTACCTGGGATGATGCCCTGGATACCATTGCCGCCAAGTTTAATGCCGTCATTGAAGATTACGGCGCTGAGTCTATCGTCATCGGCCAGGGTACGGGAAGAGATTATGAAAGCCATCTGTACCGGTTTGCCAACCAACTCGGAACCCCAAATGTGCTGACCGCCGGGCATATGTGTTATGTCTCGCGGGTAGCTTCAACTCTTGTTACCCTCGGAAATCTGCCGATCTGCGATTACGAGGGCGGGCCCAAGTGTATCGTGGCGTGGGGCTGCAACCCGCAGTGGACCAATCCGGACGAATATAAAGGGGAAGGGTTCTGGCGCGCCTATAAAAGAGGAGCAAAGTTGATTTGCATCGATCCGCGCAAGGGTTTTGTAGCCAAAAAAGCAGACCTGTGGCTGCAGCTGCGGCCGGGCACCGATGCCGCCCTGGCCATGGGTTTCCATCAGGTCATTCTCGAAGAAGAACTTTACGACCGGGAGTTTACCGAGAACTACATCAACGGCTGGGAAGCTTTCAAGGAAAGGGTCCAAGACTATCCGCTGGAAAAAGTACAGGAAATAACCTGGGTGGACAAGGAACTTATTCGTAAAGCCGCCAGGATGTATGCAAAAACCAAACCGGCTTGCATCCACTGGGGCGTCCCCACCGAACAGACAAATAACTGCGCCGACTGCACCCGTACAATCGCCGGACTAATGGCAGCCACCGGCAACCTGGATGCACCGGGCGGCAACGTCCTTTATGTCAACCCCCCCACGCGAACGGTGGCTGAATTTTCACGCCACAAGGATCTTTCCAAAGAACAAAGAGCCAAACGTCTGGGCGGCGATCAGTATAAGCTTGGTGCCCGGGTGGCGTTCATTACGCCAAAAGTTGCCTGGGAAGCCATTCTGACCGGCAAGCCCTACCCGCTGAAAGCCGGATTGTTGTGCGGCACCAATCCGGTGATGACCCGGGCCAACGCCGGCGAAGTTTACCAGGCGCTTGATAAGCTGGAATTTTTGGCGGTAATTGATTTTTTTATGACACCCACGGCCGACTTGGCTGATATCTTTTTGCCGGCCGGCACCTGGCTCGAACAAGATCATGTGGCGGATAATTGGAAGCGACATGGGTTTGTAGTTGCAAGACAGAAATGTGTGGAGATCGGCCAGGCCTGGCAGGATCACAAAATTTTCCAGGAGCTTGGCAAAAAAATGGGCCAGGAATGGTGGGACACCGTGGACGATGCCCTTGACTACCTTCTGGAGCCTGCCGGACTTATCTGGGAGGAGTTTAAGAAGGTCGGCTATTTAAAAGGGGAAATGGTTTACTACAAATATAAAGAGCGGGGCTTTTCAACCCCCACGGGAAAATTTGAGCTATACTCGACCGTGCTGGAAAAATGGGGCTATGACCCGCTGCCCAAATACACGGAGCTTCCTGAAAGCCCGGTTTCCAAGCCGGAGCTGCTGGATCGTTACCCCTATATTCTCGATGCGGGCCTACGCACCCCGACCTTTTTCCACTCCGCTAACCGCAACATCCCCTGGCTGCGAGAAATCCGTCCCGATCCCATCGTGGAAATCCATCCGGACACCGCCAGAAAGCACGGAATCAAGGAGGGAGATTGGGTTTATATAGAATCACCGCGAGGCGGTGCTAAAGAGCGCGCTAAATTAAACGACGGTATCGATCCCCGGGTGATTGTTGCTGAACATGGATGGTGGTACCCGGAAATCAAAGAACACGGCCATGGCTGGAACATATCCAATATCAACATGCTGACCGACAACGCCCACGAGACCATGGATCCGGCCATCGGCGCCACCAACCTGCGAACCTGTTTGTGCAGTATTGCGCCGGTGGAGGAAGGGGATCGTTAAGGAAGGTTTCAGGTGTCGGGTTTCAGGTGTCAGGAGACGCCGATGTAAACCGAAACCGCCAATTTAACTGGGAAAGAAACTAATGAACATCGAACTTCGAAGGAATGAATTCTATCTGTTTAAAAGAGGATTGAACGAAGCGATTCAATTATTCGACATTAGTCATTCGACATTCCATTTGCCTGACACCTGACACCTAT
>Ga0316194_10001014_pt1 | contig 19116 bp, 11 predicted proteins | sample CroRivsedime1_MG_FD_204936 | JGI IMG/M metagenome (GOLD analysis project Ga0316194, IMG submission 204936) | Coastal sediment microbial communities from Maine, United States - Cross River sediment 1 | ecosystem: Environmental > Aquatic > Marine > Coastal > Sediment | place: USA: Maine...
GTAGCAGCTTTCCGCGCATAGAGCGAGACAACGAACTCGACCAGCTCAGCCGCCTCGATCCTGGTGTGTTGGACATCGACGCTGTGGGCAAACCGGTTGAGGTTGCGGACAGTTTGTTTGGCCAGCCGGACCTGCTCCACGATCTTCTTGCTCTGCACCTCGAAGCGCCCTATGTCGATCTCCCTGCCCTGCGCCATCATCATGGACAGGTCCGTCAACAAGCCTGCTTTTTCGTTGATGACGGCAATTCTGTTGTTGATTTCATGGCTGATTGCGGCGGACACGTTGCCGAAGAAACGCGTCTCTTCCTGGGCGATGGCCTGCCAGTCGGCGTCGGCTTTCATTTTTGAACCACCTGTCGCATTGTTTCGATCAACGTTTCAATGTCCAGCGGTTTGACGAGATACTGCGAGGCCTCGGCCGAGCCGGCCCAGAAGTCTTCCTCCGACCCGTGTCCGGTGAGGAAGATGTACTTCATGTCGGGCCTCGTCTTCTCGAGCCTCTTCTTGAGCTCGATGCCGCTGATGTTCGGCATCTTCACGTCCAGCACCGCGACGTCGTAGGCATGTGCCTGGGCGAGCTCCAGAGCGTGACTTCCACTCGTCGACCAGTCGGCATCGATGCCCCGAAATGAAAGGCGCTCGGCGAGGGCCGTGACCAGCTCTTCCTCGTCATCAACCAGCAGTACCTTCATCGACAGATCCTCTCTTTCGTTCCACGGCCAAAGGCAGCGTGACCCGGAATTGCGTTCCCCTGCCTGGCTCGCTTTCCACGTCGATACTGCCGCCCAGCTCCTGGGCCAGGGAATAGGTGATCGACAGGCCGAGCCCGGTACCTCCGCGGCTGCGTCTGGTGGTGTAGAAGGGCTCGAAAACCCGCGTCAGCTCGTGCTCGGTCATACCGCAGCCGTTGTCCTCCACCTGGATCGTGATCGTATCGTCGGTCGATTCTCTGACCACGATCTCGATCCGGCCTCCGTCGTCGACCGCGGCGAAGGCGTTGTTGATCAGGTTGAGAAGGATCTGTTGCAGCTTGCCGTAGTTGGTGACGAGAGTCGGCAGATCCTCGTCGATGTTGATCGTGACCTCGATCGAGCGGTACTCCTCTTCCTTGCCCATGAACTCAAGCACCTCGGTCAGGGTCAGCGCGAGATCCACCGGTTTGGCTTCTCCGTCGGTGTCGCGGGCGAAGTTGAGCAACCGACGTGTGACATCCGAGCATCTTTTGACCGAGGTGAGAATCGAAGCGACCAGGCCCGTCAGCTTGGGATCATCGGCGTAGCGATCGGTGTAGACGAACAGATCCTTGATGAGCCCCGCCTTCTCGTTGATGATCGCGAGTGGGTTGTTGATCTCGTGGGCGACCCCGGCGCCGAGCCGGCCGAGGGAGATCATCTTGTTGGTGTACTCAACCTGATGGAGGGTGGCCACCCGTCGCAGATCCGCCCAGTGGATTTTGTTCACGAGGTATGTGGTGACCGCCAGGATGACGACCATGATCGCCGAGATGCTGAGCGCGAGGAAGCCGATCAGCTTTCGGCGGGTGGCGCGCCACGGCTCCATGAGCACGGCTTTTTGCTTGACGATCATCAGGATGAACGGCGTCTGCGGGATGTAGGCGTAACCGATCAGGACCGTCCGCCCGTCTTGGGTCTGAGTTTTGTAGACTCGAGTCGAGTTGGAGTACTCGGGCACCGCCAGGTCGATGGTGTCGAGAACCTTGCCGTGCATCCGCGAGGATGTCTGCAAAACGCCTTCTGCGTTGACGATGAAGGCATCCCCCATCCCTCCCAGCTCGAGATCGGAGAGCTGCGTGTTGAAAAACTCGGCCTCCAGAGAGGTGCGGAGCACGTAGAAGCCGCCCCCCGGAAGCTCGTGACGGGCCGCGATCACCAGATGTGGTACGCGCCGGAACCCGGGGAATACGTCGCTGATGTGCATGCCCTGGTCGCGGACGCTGCGAAACCAATCCTGGTCGCTGTAGTCGACTCCTGAGAGGTCGTAGGGCCCTACATAGCACAGTTGTTGACCGGTGGAGTCGATGATTCCGAGGTCGACGAAGCCTCCAAAGCTCTGCTGGAGGTTTTTGAGAATCGCCTCCATGCGGGTGCAATCGGTCAGCATCTGGAAGCGGTTGTCCTGGACGATGAAGTCGAGTGCGGTCATACGCTCCAGGAGGGAGAACAGGACGACCCGCTTCGTGTTCGAGGCGATCCGGGAAGTGCGCAGCAGAAGCTCGGACTCGGTGGATTTTTGCGTCACCGTGTAATCAACCGCCGTCATCACCACCAGCGGGGTGATCGAGACGACTGTCATGATGAGGACCGTCGTCTTCCACAGTCGGCGCAGATTGAGCGAGTGCTTCTGAGATTCTGCGCTGCCTTCGCGACTGCCCCAGAACTCGGGTCGCAGGCCCAAGGTCCGTTTCGGTTCGTCTCCGTCGGGTCTGATCACGGCGCCTCGTCCTCCGGCAGATCTTCCGTCGAGGCGGAACCACGCGCTTTTTCGTTCGCTCGGCGCAAGGTCTCGCTCAAGGCTTCGATGTCGACCGGTTTCTGCAGGTAGGCGAATGCGCCGAGCTCCATGCAGATTTTGCGGTCCTCCTCCGAGCCGTGGCCGGTGAGAATGATCACCTCGATCTGCGGGTGGCTTTTTTTGACACGCCGAAGTACCTCGATGCCGTCGATGCCCGGCATTCTCAGATCGAGGATGATGACCTCCGGTTCGTCGTCTTCCACCATCCTCAAGGCGGATTCGCCGTCGTAGGCGACGGCCGATCCGACATCGCGCATCTCGAGCCGTTCTGAGAGTGTCTGCACGAACTCTCGTTCGTCATCGACGAGCAACACCCGCGATGGTTTCTCGAAGTCCATCTTGCGGTAGATGTCGGGCTTGTAGAAATCCTTACCGACCCGGGTTGTTACGCAACGAACGCCTTCGACCGGCGCCGCGATTACCTTGAGCTCTTCTTCGAGCCGGCCGAGCATCAGCACGTTTTTGTTGATCGTCAGAGTCACCTCGCCGGCCGCGCACTCGACCCCGACATAGTGGCCTTGTTCGGCAAGCGCCCTCTCGGTGCGCGCGGCGATGAGGAAGTCATCCGCAGCTTGCTTCGACGCCGCTGTCGGCTGGACCACATCCTTGGCGAGATTCTCTGTAACGAGTTTGACTGCGTTGTCGAGGCCGGTCTTGTCGGTCGGGATCAACACGTCGTAGAGCTCTGGATCCCAGGGGTCTGCCGAGCCCGTGACGGCCAACACCCAGACCGCCTGTTGCTCGTCCAGCCGGTGAATCAGCCTGCCGGCCTCCTTCGCTCTGAGGCCCTCTTCGACGGCGGCCCGGCCGACGCGTGACGGCGTGTCCGCGATCAGAAAGACTCGCAGCGCATGGCTGATCGATCGCGGAATCAGCTGGCTGCAGAAACCATCGAAGAGGAGCGCGTCTTCGCCCAGTCGCTCCGCGACGGCATAGCGGAGATGCGATATGGATCGTTCGCGCTCACCCGTAAAGCTGTTGAAGACAGATGTCTTCGCCGATATCGGCCGCGCGAGCTTGTCATACGACACTCCCGAGAGCTCGCTCGCTTTGCGCACGATCTCGTCATCGGTGACGTGCGCATATCCTGTGCTTTCGAGCAGTTTCGGTACGATCTCATCCGCCCTGCAGAAGGTACCGCTGAACAACGAAATAATCGACATCACAGACCCCCGTCCTGCAGCGTTACTCGTCCCGTACGGCAGGTTGTTGTCAATGGACACCGCTCCTCGTCTCCGTTGTCATGAGCATGGGCATGCACAGCTCGAATCGCCTGCTCCATCGTCGCAAAGAGGCGGTCGCGGCCTATACGTTCGATGAGGTGGGTTCGCTCCAGGACATCCAAAACGGATTCGTTGAGGCCGCTGAAAGAGATCTCGACGCCGGCAGTCCGGATCCTGTCGACGAGCAGCGAAAGGGTCTCCTCCCCGGATGCATCCATATCGCTGATCGCATTGCTCACGATGACAATGTGCCTCAGGTGCCGCTTGGCCTGCAAGCGCTCGTTGATCTGGTCCTCGAGGTAGCTCGCGTTTGCAAAGAAGAGCGGGCCGTCGAATCGAACGACATCCATATATTTGCACTCTTCCAGGTCGTGGATGAGCGCAGCGCGCAACGAGTCGTCCTTCCAGCGGGAAAGGCTCATGACCGTGGGGCGCATGCTTTTGTGGAGGAAGACCGCCACCGAAAGCGCCACACCGATCATGATGCCTTTGTCGAGATGGGGTGCGAACACCAGTGTTGCGATGAAGGAAATGACCGAGATGGCCCCGTCATACCGTTTTGCCTTCCAGGCGTGCACGAAGCCGTTGACATTCACCAGCCCGATAACGGCCATCATGATGACCGCGGCGAGAACGGCCTGGGGCAGGTGATAGAGCAGGGGAGTGAAGAACAGCAGCACGACAACCACCGTCAGGCTCGTGATGACGCTCGAGAGACCGGTCTTGCCCCCCGCCTGGAGGTTGACCGCACTGCGGGAAAAGCTGCCCGAGACAGGGTAGCTTTGGCCCACTGACCCAATCATGTTGGCGAGGCCCTGGCCGATGAGCTCCTGATTTGGATCCAGCCGCTGGCCGGTCTTGGCGGCCATCGCTTTTGCGATGGATATTGCCTCCATGAACCCGAGCAGCGAAATGATGATTGTCGCGGCAAGTAGCTTCGGAATGACCTTCATGTCCAGCCGTGGCGCCTTCGGCGAAGGGAGGCCGCGAGGAATTGTCCCGACGACCGCGCCACCCCCAACCATCAGCAACGCGTCCGGATCCAGGGGGTTGTTGCCTACCTTGAGGCGCCAACGCCGATTGTCCGTTGTGCTGCCCTCGGGCAGCAGTTCGCGCTCGCAAAACCGTATGCCCTCTTCTTCCGAGATCCTGGCGAAGACCATGGATCGAAGCTCTGCGCGCAGGGAGGAAATCTCTTCTTTGACCTCAGTCGAGTGTGCGTCGAGGAGACCGGCCATTTGATGCAGGAAAAGCGCTCTGTCCACCATTCCGGATTCGTTGCTGGTGGGAGGCGCCGTGATGAACGCTTCGGGCGGCCGTTCTTCGTGACAGCGCAGGCAATGCCGATCCTCTTTGCCGGCGGCGATTTCAGAGCTGAGCGAACCTCCACGGGACCTCACCTCGTTGACTAGCAGTTGAAGTGCTATCCCATCGTTGAACTCGTTGACCAGCTCTTCGAGCCGCGGCGAGTCGACGCTCCGCACCGCGACCACCTCGTTGTGCTCGAAGTGAAACAGCGCCGACAACCCGGTCGTTACGACCACCGCGATGAGTACGTTTGGAAGCCGCGGGTTAAACCGCCTCAGACCCATCATGAGAGAGAAGGCCAGCACGGCCATGCCCAGGGTCGGCAGGTGGGTCCATTCGAGGGCGGAAACCACCACGCGAGCCACCGTCTCGTAATGGTGCTCGGCCTTCTCCACGCCAACACCGAAGATCTTGTCGAGCTGCGATGTGGCAATGATGATGGCGGCAGCGTTGGTGAAACCGTTGACCACCGGGTGCGAGAGGAAGTTGACGACGACGCCGAGACGGAAGACACCGAGAAGGAACTGAAAGGTCCCGACCATCAGCGCGAGCAGAATTGCATACGCAACGTACTCGACGCTTCCTGCCGTTGCCAGGGGCTCGAGCGTCGCCGACGTCATGAGCGAAACCACAGCCACCGGGCCGGTCGCAAGCTGGCGGCTCGAGCCAAACAACGCAGCAACCATCGGCGGCAGGAATGATGCGTACAAACCGAAATGGGGCGGCAGCCCGGCCAGCTGCGCATAGGCCATGCTCTGAGGGATCAACACCAGCGCGACCGTCAGACCCGAAATGAGATCGTCCTTCAGGGTCGACCAATTGGACTCGCGCAGCCACGAAACAAACGGCAGGATCCGCGCGATTGTGGCCATGATCTACCCCACCGCCTCGTCCGCCTTGACGAGCCGGCGGCAGCCACCCAAGAAGTCTTCGAAAAGCGAGCCTGCTTCGTACAGGTTGTAGTGCTTCAGCCGGACGAGCCCGTCGATCATCATGTACACCAGGAGCGCCGTTTTGTGCACCGGAAGATTCCCCATCGATCCGTCCCCCTGCCCACATTGGATTGCGTGCTCGAAGGCTCTGATGATTCGGTCGTATATCGCTTCGAGAGAAGCGCGGCATTCGTCGTTGACCTTCGCGAGCTCATAGGCATGATGGCGGTGCAGCAGCATGAACTCCGCCTCGTTGTCGGCGGCGAGCTGAAGGTAATAGGCTACGACTGCTTCAAGGGCATCGATGCCGGACATCCCGTCAGTGGTTGGCATGAATTCGCTGATGGCGCCGTCGATTTTGGCCCTTACTTCTTCCAAAACGGCAAGGAAGAGCTTCTCCTTGCTTTCGAAGTGATAAAAAACGGTTCCATCCGCAGAGCCCGTCAGTTGCGCCACCTCGGTGGTTGAAGCTTCTCGAAAGCCCTTTGTGGAAAAGAGCCAGGTTGCCGCCTCGAGGATTGCTGCCCGCTTGGATTTCATCATTCCTCGCAATTACTGACTGAGTACTCAGTCAGTAATATAGGACCTTTTCAGACTCGCGTCAAGCTGTCAAGGAAATTCGAGGTAGAACGTTGGAAACCTGAGGGACGGATTATGCCGCCCCTACAACGTGGGCCCACGATCATTCTATGTGTATGGGCGGTATATATCCCGCCCTCGTTCGCGTTGTCGCTCAGGGCGTTCCCCGCCAGCGAGCGGGCTTGTCGACCCCCAGCCGCAGACCGAAAAGGTAGCGACGACCCTGGGCCGGGTAGCCGAGCACCTCCTGGTAGTCCTTGTCGAGCACGTTGAGCACCCTTCCGGTGACTTCGATACCGTTCCACAGGCTGTAGGCGAGGGCGATGTCGCCGGTCGTGTAGCTCGCAGCCTTGGCGCGCTCGAAGGTTATCGGGTCGACATCGTCTCGCGCGCCGACATAGAGGATGGTGAAGTCTCCACTCAGGTGTGGCGAGAAATTCCCCTGAACGGTCCACGAACCGCTCCACTCGGGCCGCCGCAACAACGGTTGGCCGTTGTCGTCCTCGGTGTCGAGATATGTCGCCTGGATGAACGATGCGCCCCGTTTCCCGAGTGATCGGGTCCACGAGATCTCGGCGCCGCGGATCGAGGCCGAACCGATGTTGTGGTTCTGGTAGGTCGCGTAGTCGAACTCGATGAGATTCTCGAGATCGGTGGAGAACGCGGTCAGCTCCCAGCGCGAAGTTCCGTCTCGACTCCTGGAGATGAGACCGATGTCGGCGGACGAAGACGTTTCGGCCATCAGATCCGGGTTGCCGGAAAGCGGGTAGTAGAGCTCGCCGATCGATGGGGGACGAAAGGCCGTTCCGTAACCCGCCCTCAGCTCGACCGTGTTCGAAAGCTTCCATCCCAGGTCCGCCCGCGGTGAGGTTTCGGAGCCCCACTGTTCGGCGTCATCCCACCGGGCACCCAGCAGAAGACGGAACGCGGCGTTGACGTTCCACACGTCCTGGAGGAAGAAGCTCGTGACCTCGACCTTCTCTGCTTCGAGATTGAGCCCGAGGTTGGAGAGGTCGTTGACCTCGTCGGATCGCCACTCGCCGCCCCAGCTGAAGGTGTGCTTGCCAAGGTCGTGGTTCGAGGCGAGACGGGCCTGGGTGGATGTGGTGTCGGTGGACGATTCGGTCACCCACGTGTCTTCCGGGTCAGCGAATGCGAAGGTCGTGTCGATCTGCGAGCCGATCAGTTCGAGGGTCCATCGCTGGCCGATGTGCCAGGTGAATGGCACCGCAATGAGCGTCGATTCGCCGTGCTGGCGCCGACCCGGGGTCGGGTCTCCGGGGATCGCAAAGGGGATCCCGGTCTCGGTCTCGATGTCCTGGGCCAGCACTCCGAGACGACTGCGGCGTTTGCCGAAGCTGATGCCGGCGGTGACCAGGAACTGGCGACTCGAAAAATCGGAGTTGTCGAGCTCGCCGTCCGACTGGCGGTCATAACCGGAGGCATAAATATCAAAAGTCTTCCCGCCCCACCCGAGGTCGGCCTCGAGACGCTGCCAACCGTTGGAACCGCCTTCGCCGAAGAATCGGCCGTTGAAGCCACCCTCGGCGCGCTGCGGGCGAAGGTTGATCACTCCGCCGACCGCGTCGGCCCCCCACAGGGCCGAGTAGGGTCCCCTCACGACCTCGGCCTGGCGCAGGCCGGCGGTGCTGAGACGGCTCCAGTCGAAGCCGCCGAAGAAAGCAGAGTTGAGGCGCACGCCGTCGAGCATCACCAGCGTCTGGTTGGAGCCGGTGCCGCGCATAAAGACCGTGGTCAGCTTGCCGGCGTCGCCCGAGCCGACGACCGCGAGACCCGGAACCCGGCGCAGCATATCCGCCACCTGATCGGCCTGGGCGTCGTCCATCTCGTCGCGGGTGACGACGGTGACCGCGGTCGGCGCCTCGTCGACCTCGGTTTCGATGCCGGTGGCGGTGACCGTGACCTCGTCCGAAAAGGACGGCTTCGGCGGGGTCTGCGGCCCCACCCGGTACTGGGCTGTGGCGGGCAGGGCCGTGAGGACCAGCAGCACAGCGGCGATTGTGATCAGTTGGACCTTGTGAATCGTGGGCGACATTTGAAACCTCCCGTTTCCTCGCAAAAATTCAGAACGGCAGGTCTCCTGGCTCCCGGATCGATCGCAACCGCTCGCCTTCCCAAATGGCCAACTCTTTCGAATCGGGACAATCAGTGGCATCGTGAGCGGCCCGTCCCCGGTCACAGTGGCGGGGGCCGCGCCGGATTCTCACCGGCTTCCCTTCACCGTTCCGTCCCCGCCACCCTACGACCGCCCCCCGCCCACGTCAACCTGTTGCGTAGCCCCCATGAAGAGCGCCTTGCCGCATCGACGACACCGGTGCCTTGCCGCCAATGAGAGGCGCCCAGCCGCTTCGATGACACAGGAGCCACCTTTAGCATTGTTCGCATGGGACGCGTCACCGAATCGCGATGCGATGGATTCGCACAATGCAAAAGATGGCACCTACCCGTCGAAGCGGGAGGCGCGAAGTGGCGTCTGTGACACCTTGCTCGCCAAAGCGAGACAGGTGAAAGAAACGGATTCTGTGGTGGCAAAGGAAAATTCCGAATTCCGAATTCCGAATTCTAATGTGCCTCTTCCCAATTTTTCCCGGTGCCAAGATCGACAACCAGAGGCACGGACAGCTCCATCGCCGAGCACATTTCCGACTTGACCATCTCGCCGACCTCGTCAGCCCGATCTTCGTCGACCTCGAGCAGGAGCTCGTCGTGGACCTGGAGCAAGAGGAGCTGGTCGGGGAACTCGGCTCGCAGCCGCGCGTCCACCGTCAACATCGCCTTTTTGATGAGGTCGGCGGCGCTGCCCTGGACCGGAGTGTTGATGGCCACCCGCTCGGCTGCCGCCCGGGCCGCGAAGTTGCCGCTCGCAAGGTCCGGGACCGGACGCTTGCGACCCATGAGGGTTTCGACATAGCCGTTTTCTGCGGCGGCGTCCAGGGTCCTCTGGCGGTACTCCTCGATTTCCGGAAAACGCTGTTTGTAGCGTTTGATGTAATCGGCCGCTTCAGCCCTGGAAATGCGCTGGGTCTGGGCCAGCCCAAAGGCGCTCTGGCCGTAGACGATGCCGAAGTTGACGGCCTTGGCGATCGTCCGCATCTCCCGCGTGACCTCCTCGGCCGCCACCTCGAAGAGTCCAGCCGCCGTCTCGGCGTGGACATCGACTCCGCGGGCAAATGCCTCGGCGAAGCCGCCGACGCCGCCACACAGGTGGGCGAGGATCCTGAGCTCGACCTGCGAATAGTCGGCAGCGAGGAGGACGCGGCCGGGCGGTGCCACGAAGGCGGTTCGGATCCGGCGCCCCTCCTCGGTGCGGACCGGGATGTTCTGCATGTTGGGGTCGGTGGAAGAGAGTCGGCCGGTGGCCGCGGTGGTCTGCGAGTAGTGGGTGTGGATGCGGCCGGTCTCGGGGTTGACGAGCCCGGGCAACGGGTCCACGTAGGTGTTCTTGAGCTTGACCAGCGACCGGTAGTCGAGAATTGCCCGCGGCAGCGGGTGTTGGAGGGCAAGCTCGGTGAGTACCTGCTCGTTGGTGGAGGGGCCGGTCTTGGTCTTTCGGATCACCGGCAGATCGAGTTTCTCGAACAGGATCTCCCGGAGCTGCTTGACCGAGCCGATCTTGAACTCCTCTCCAGCCGCTTCATAGCACCGAGCTTCGGCTTTTGCGATGCCCTCAGCGAGCTCTTCGGAAAGGCCCTCGAGGACGGCGCTGTCGACCGCGATGCCGTTGGTCTCCATCCGCGCCAGGACCGGGATCAGCGGCAGCTCGAGCTCCCGGTAGAGCTGGTCCAGGCCTTCCTCCTCGAGTGCCGGCCCGAGCTTGGCATCGAGGAGCCATGTCACGTGTGCGTCCTCGGCGGCGTAGTCACGGGCCTCTTCGAGGCTCACCTCGGCAAAAGTCTCCTTGTCGCCGGCGACCTCGTCGTAGGGAATCATGCGGTGGGAGAGGTGGATCAGGGCGAGATCGTCGAGCTTGTGTGAACGGCGGTCGGGGCTCAGGAGGTAGTCGGCCAGGAGGGTGTCGCCGTCAATGCCGCCGAGGGTCACGCCGTGCCGGGCGAGGACCTTGAGGTCGTACTTGAGGTGCTGCCCGGTGACGCCGGTATCGGGATCTTCGATCAAAGGCGCCAGGGCCTCGCGCGCCTCGTTCCAGGTGAGCTGCTGCTCGAGGCTCGCGTGAGCAACCGGCACGTACCAGGCGACCTTCTCGTCAGCGCAGAAAGAGAGGCCGACGAGGTCGGCCCGTAGGGCGTCGAGCGATGTCGTCTCGGTGTCGAGGGCAAATCGGCCGGCTCTGGTCATCGCCGCCCGGAGCTCCTCGAGCTCCTCGGTGGACGTGACCAGCCGGTAGGCGCCACGGTCGATCGTCGCCATCTCACCGCCGAACTGCTTGAGCAGCGATCGGAACTCGAGCTCGGCGAAGAGCTCTTGCGCCTTGTCTTCGGGCGGCGGGTACTCGAGCTCTAGATCATCGAGCCCGACGTCGACCGGGGCATCGACGCGGATGGTGGCGAGGTCACGCGAGAGGAAGGCGCTCTCTTTGTCGTTTTCGAGCTTGGTCCTGGCGCCCGGAGGCGTGACCTCGTCGATGTGCTCGTATATGTCGTCGAGGCCCTTCCACTTCGCGAGCAGCGCCTTGACACCCTTCTCGCCGATGCCCTTGACTCCCGGAATGTTGTCCGACGAGTCACCCCAGATTCCGAGGGCGTCTGGCACCAGATCCGGGGTACAGCCGAACTTCTCTTCGACCTCGGGGAACGAGATCCGGCGTTCCTTCATCGAATCGAAGAGGGTCACGCTGTCCGAGACCAGCTGCATGAGGTCCTTGTCCGATGTCACCAGCACGACATCGAGATCGTCCTCATGGCGGCGCGCCAGAGTGCCCATCACGTCGTCGGCTTCGAAATCGTCGATACAGATGTATGGGACATCAAAGGCTTCCGCGATCCGTGAGAAGTGCGGCATCTGGGCTCGCAGCGCGTCGGGCATCTCCGACCGGGTGCCTTTGTAGTCGGGATAATCGCGGTCGCGGAAGGAGCCGCCCTTGGGGTCCCAGGTGATGGCCAGGTAGTCCGGCCGCTCGTCGCGGATCAGCTTGAGCAGCATGTTGGTGAAGCCGAAGAGGGCGTTGGTCGGAAGGCCCTGCGAGTTCGACATCCCGCCGATCGCGTAAAAAGCCCGAAACGCCATGTTGGGCCCGTCAATGAGGTACAGCGTTTTTCTCTTCTTGTCGTTCATGCTGGATAGTTTACCCGTGCCCGAGTGGACCTGGGGCCTGTGGCTTGGGGCTTGGGTTCACAAAGGACCGAATACCATCCCGATGATGGCAAGCCTCAGGTCTCAAGCCTCAAGCCCTGGGGTGGGTGGGCGGTGGTCCCCGTGCTATAAGGCTCGTGACTCTTTGGAGGTGACGGATGCCCGAACAACGGATCGAGCACGACCTGTTGGGCGAAAAAGCGGTTCCGGCAGATGCCTACTACGGTATCCAGACGCAGCGGGCGATGGAGAACTTCCACATCACCGGTGTGCCGATCAGCCAATACCCGGAGCTCATTCGGGCGCTGGCCATGGTCAAGCTCGCGGCGGCGCGCGCCAACCACGATTGCGGCAAACTGGCATCCGAGGTTCTGGAGGGCATCGAAGGTGCGTGCCGCGAGATCATCGATGGCGCGCTCCACGACCAATTCCCGGTCGATGTGATTCAGGGCGGAGCCGGGACCTCGACCAACATGAATGCCAACGAGGTGATCGCCAACCGCGCCCTCGAGCTGATGGGGCACTCCAAAGGCGACTACGATTTCTGCGACCCCCACGACCACGTCAACAGCTCGCAATCGACAAACGACGTCTACCCGAGCGCCCTGCACGTGGCCGTCGCGCTCGGCAACGCCCGGCTGATCCGCGAACTTCGCGCGCTCGTGGCGGCGCTGCGTTCCAAGGGTGAGGAGTTTGCCGGCGTGCTCAAGATGGGGCGGACCCAGCTCCAGGACGCCGTCCCGATGACTCTCGGCCAGGAGTTCGACGCGTGGGCGGAAAGTCTCGAGAACGAAATCACCGCTCTGGCAGAGGTCGAGATCGTGTTACTCGAGGTCAACATGGGCGGTACCGCGATCGGCACCGGGCTCAACGCGCCGGAAGGGTATGCCGAACGTTGCGTTGAGCATCTCGGCGAGATCACCGGCAAGGCGATCCGGCTCGCGCCGGATCTCGTCGAGGCGACCCAGGACACCCAGCCGTTCGTTCTCTATTCGTCGTGTCAGAAGAGCGTGGCCATCAAGCTGTCAAAGATCTGCAACGACCTCCGGCTTCTTTCTTCGGGTCCGCGCGCCGGCTTGAATGAGATCAACCTGCCGCGAATGCAGCCTGGGTCGACCATCATGCCGGGCAAGGTGAACCCGGTGATCCCCGAGGTCGTCAACCAGGTGTGCTTTCGCGCGATCGGCAACGATCTCACGGTGACCCTGGCCGCCGAGGCGGGTCAGCTCCAGCTCAACGTCATGGAACCGGTGATCGCCGACTGTATCCTCGAGTCCCAGACCATGTTCATGAACGCCGCGTCCACTCTGCGGGTGCACTGCGTCGAAGGCATCACCGCCAATCAGGACATCTGCCGCGAGTACATCGAACGCAGCATCGGTGTGGTCACCGCCCTCAACCCGGTGCTCGGTTACGACGCAACCACCGAACTCGCCAAGGAGGCCCTCGAGACAGGTCGCGGAATCGTCGAGCTGGTACGCGAGAAGGGCCTGCTCACGGAGGATGAGATCACAGCCGTGCTCGACCCTGCCCAAATGACCGGCATGCTACGCAAAGCAACGTAGATTCAAAATATCCGGTAGGACGCAAACTGCCCACAGTCTACACAGATGGTTTTCTCTGTGTGGATCTGTGTTCATCTGTGTCATCTGTGGGTTGTTGGGTGGGTGGGCGGAATTCCTAATTCCTAATTCCTAATTCCTCATTCACAGCCACACCCCCTGAACGTGGTGCCGGTCGCCTTCCATGTGCTGCTCGAGGGCTGCGACCGCACGCTGCCACTCGGTACGGTTGACACTCCGGTCGAGGTCGGCCAGTTCTGTGCTGCGTGGCACGCGGTGGGCGGGTCGATACTGAGCGAGGAGAGAAGTGGTGACGGTCGGCGCCAGAGTGCGGGCGATCCAGGCGAGGTTCTCCTCGATGCCGGCGAGCCCTTCCGGCAGGACCAGCATCCGCACCAACAGTCCGCGCCTCAGCTCTCCCTCCGGACCGAGCTCCCACGTGTCGCCGACCTGGCGATACATCTCGGCAAGTGCCTCACGCGCCCGCTGCGGGTAGTCCTCGACTCCCGAGAGACGGCAACCGGCGTCCGGGTCTGCGTACTTGAGGTCGGGCATATAGATATCGATGATTCCGTCGAGCAGGCGCAGAACCTCGATCGAGTCGTAGGCGTTGGTGTTGTAGACGATCGGGATGGAGAGGCCGCGTCCGATGGCGACAGCCAGCGCCCGCACCAGCTGGGGCACCTGGTGCGATGGCGAGACCCAGTTGATGTTGTGGCAGCCGTGGTCCTGGAGGTCGACGAAGATCGTCGCCAGCTCCTCGTCCGTGATCGACCGGTCTGCATATGCCCGAGGGCGTTGCGAGATGTCGTGGTTCTGGCAGAAGGCGCAGCGCAGGTTGCAGTTGGCGAGGAAGACGGTGCCCGAGCCGCGGCTGCAGGAGATCACCGGCTCTTCACCGTGGTGGGGGTTCCAGGAGGCGATCACCGCCTCGTGACCGGTGGCGCACTCACCGAGCTCGCATCGGCGGTCGACATGACAGGTGCGCGGACATACCGTGCAATCGGCGAGCATGGCGTCGAGCCGCTCGACCCGTTCCTCGAGCTCACCACTCCTCGCCATACCCACGTAGCCCGCCCGCCAGGATTTCGCTGCGCCGCTCATCGCTCAACCATGATGCAAGATGCAAGATCCAAGATGCAAGATCCACCCCTCCGCCCGGCACGCGAGACGCGTGCCCCACAACCGGGGCTTGATTGTTTGCAGGAGGTTTTGTGGGCCAGCCGTCCCGGCTGCCGGGTGGGTGGGATACCAGTTGTTGGCTACTCTTCGACAGGCGCCAACCGTCCGTCCCGCCAGGCGTAGATCGGACGGTCGCCGGCGATTCCCGGGATCTCCGGGTCGTCCGCCTCAGCCTGGATGAAGAGCAGATCCGCTTCGGGATCGTTTTCAAACATCCGCGCTGCGATCGCCCAACCGCGCCAATCGTCGGGCGGGAGAAGGACCAGCGCCCTATCGAGGCCCGTCTCGCTGACCTTTTGTTCGAGGGAGCCGTCGACGCCGTTGTACGAGCGGTAGAGGCCGAGCCGGTGGGGGAGGGCTGCGGCCGCGGTGGCGCACAGGATGACGAAGAGCAGCGTTGAGGCGGCAATATGGAACCGTCGCTCCACGTCGTAACCGTCGAACCTCTGCCGAGCCAGCTCGACAAAACCTCGCGCAGTCAGCAGGTAGAGGGGAGCAAAGACCTCGAAGAGATAACGTGGCCCGAATCCGTGCAGACCGTGGCCGCGGCTTCCGAGGAGGGCCACCATCACCGATCCAACCATGGCTGCCAACAGCCAATCGGTAGCACGGCTCCGCCGGAGCAGAAACGGCACCATGGTAAAGGCGAACGCAAGGGCGACCCAGAGCGGGCCGTGGAACTGCGGCCAGCCCCAGCCGTGGAGGGCATTTCCGGCGGAGTAGAGGAGGACGTCGGTGTTTCGGATCCCGAAGGGGAGGTTGGCGGCGAAGTACATGGACCCATTCGCCAACGAATATGGGAAGGCGAAGGCGTTGCCGGTGATGAGCTGGTTGGCGGCCAGAGTCGGGAGGGCCGCAACGGCCCCGCCGATCAACCAGCCGAGGGTCCGGTTGCGGGTCTCGGAGTCGCGGCGCCCGAGAAGGTCGCCGACCACCAGGACGGCGAGAGGGACTGCGATGGCCACCGCCGACAACGGACGGACTCCGAACGCCAGGCCCAGCGTGATCCCGGAGAGGACGGCCAGGGGCCAGGTCTTGATCCGCCGCGAAACCAGCAACAACCACAAACTGGCGAGGATCAGGGTGGCGGCCGCTGCGTGCGACAGCATGCTCCCGAAAATCAAGCGAGCCATCGGCGACAGCACGCCAAGGGTTGCGGCGAGGAGACCCGTGACCGGCCCGTCGAGCTCGCGACCCGTGAGGTAGAGAAGAATCACAAACAACCCACCGAGAACGGGGGCGATGAGCCATGGCGCACCGACGGCCAGGCCGATCGCCAGGAGAAGCGGCCAGCCCGGCGGGTAGTGTCCCAGCCACCGCTCGCCAACGACGTACGTGTAGGGCACATCGAGGTGACCCTGGAGGCTCGAGACCGATCCCCAGAGATCGCCGGCGAGCAACCACTTCGCCTGCAGAAAGTAAGTCACCGAATCCGGCAGGTGGGGCAGACCCTCGAGCACGTCTCGCGCGACCCAGACTGAAAGGATGATTGCGCCTGCTGCAAGTACTGTGGCCCACGGCAGGGCATTCCATCGTCGCGATGCGGCGGCCTTCGGCGATGGTCGAGACATGAATTCGAGAACGGCGAAGACTGAGATCAGGAGCGAAGCGAGAGCCGCCGCCCGCAGCAGGGTGGCGGCGGTCGCACCAATCTCGGCCGCCGGCGTCGGATCGATGCTAGTGACGGCGAGCGTCGTGCCGTCGGCCGATCGGATGAAGGCGTCGTGGTTGATCAGCCCCCGGCGAATGGCTACCGAGGCGCCCGGTGCTCCGTGTAACACGACCTCGAGGTCGTAGTGGAAACGCCCGCGGAAATTTGCGTTGATCGTGAACGGCCCGTTGAGAGTGACGGCGCGCTTCCATACCGGTCCCCTGCCAGCGAAATCGTCGAGCGCCCAGTCTCCTACCGGCACCACCAGTCCGGTTGGAAACCGAAAGCGGCGTGGCAAGCGTTCGTTAGCGTCCTCACCGCGGTCGCTCGTGATGGTGATCCTGCCACCACCCGGAGGATCGATGGAGTCCATTGCGCGGATTTCCACCGCCGCCAGGCGCTCGATGGAGATTGGCGCTGAGAGGGTCGTGCCGGCGACCTCGACCTGAAGTTGCCCACCGCTCGAGAAAATCTCGATCCCGGTTTTACGGTCAACAATCCCGGCGAATAGCCACAGGAGGATCGCCGCGATCATCCACACCACGGGATTCTTCCGTTGCGTCAAACCGACCCCTTCACCTCAGGTCTTCTCTATCAATACTCAAAATATGCCACCCACCCTTCAAATTCGCAAAGAACGCAAGGAACGAGACGGCAGCGCAGAGAAAGTCTCTGGATCCGAATACAGGAATGATCTTCTTTGCGGTCTTTGCGTCTTTGCGTTTACAACAGGATGGGTGGGTGGGTGTTCTATACCCAATGGGCGGTTAATCGCGGAAGACCACCCGCTGGATCTCGTGCAGCATGAAGAGGAGCCGCAGCAGCCACTCCTCGTCCTTTTCGCGCCGAACCAGCTCCTCGACCGTGGTCTCCTCGGCCTCGATGGTGCGGAGGATGCGCTGCTGGCGCCCGGAGAGCTGGAGGTCGGCGGGGATCGATCCCGGGACCCGCAGCACTTTCTGCTGCATCCGGCCCTCCATAAATCGCCGAACCACGACCAACGGCAGCCGCTCCTGCACCCCTTCGTGGATCAACGTGTGGGTGCGAAGGTTCAACGGCAGGCCGCTCTGGGTGATGGGCGCATCCACGTAGAGGAAATACGAGCCGGTGATCCAGCTGAAGAGATCGAGAATGCGGTTCCGAACCTGGCCGCCGAGCTGTTGGAAAAGGACGTTGGGCGTGCACGCGTTCAAGGCGAGCAACGCTTCAGTGAAGCGAAGCCCCTTGCGGGCGGCAAAATCGAGGGTCTCACCGTGTTGTTCGCGCGACAGGATGCCCTGCGCCACGAGGTGTTCGCCGAAGAGCTCACTCTCGATGTTCGAATCGGCGAAGACGGGGTTGCCATTTTCGAAATCAATCGACTTTTTGACCGGATCGCGGTGAAGATCGAGCACCCCGGTGACTGTTCCATCCGTGATCTGGTGGAGAACTCGGCACAGCGAGATTTCGTGCAACAGGCCTTCCCGAGTGGCCTTCAGAGGCCTTTGGTCCATTGCATCGACAGCCGGCACAGCCACCGGCCCGGCCCCCCGGGCGGCAAAAATGTTGAGCGGGTTCTTGAGGCTGCCCGCAGGCGCCCTCGGGGTGGTGGCGATCGGTTGCGGAGCCTCTTCGTCTTCCTCGGAAGTTTTTCTGAGTTCCCGTTCCACCTCTTCGTCGCGGACTTTTTCGCGTTCGATGTCCTCGGCGAAGAGTGAGTGCATAAAGGTCGCAACCTCGGCCTCGCTCATCGGTTTCGAGTTTTCGTCATACTTACTCTCGAGCGCCTCCGCGAACTCGAGCGCGGTGCTGAAACGATCGTCCCGCTCGACCTCGAGGGCGTGATTGAGGACGGAGCGGAGGGGTTTCGGAATCGCATTGAACCGTTTGCGGTCGAACTCTCCCTTGCGGATATCGAGCAGCATCGCCATTTCGTTATCGCCGGTTCGAAGGGGAGCCATCAGCAGCATCTCGCCAAAGACGATGCCGAGCGAGAAGAGGTCCGAGCGGCGATCGACGTGCTTGGCGTAGGCCGCCTCGGGGCTCAGATAGCGGACCTTGCCCTTGATGATCCCGTGCTCCGTGTGCTCCTCACGGTCGCGCGCCCGCGCGACGCCGAAGTCGGTCAGCTTGATTTCCCCGTTGTAGGTAATGATGATGTTGCGTGGGCTGACGTCGCGGTGGACGATTTCCTGCGGCTGTCCGTCCGGCGAGCGGAAGTCATGCGCGAAATGGAGGCCGGTGCAGACCTCGTTGACGATCCTCGTTGCCAACCGCCAGGGACAACGGCGGTCGAGCGAGCCAAGTCGCTGCAGCACCCGGAAGAGATCACGCCCCGCCACGTACTCCATCGCGATATAGGGCGTGCCATCGGCTTCGCCGAGGTCGTAGATCTGGACGATGTTGGGATGAACGAGGCGCGACGCAATCTTTGCCTCGTCGGTGAACATCCGCAGAAACCGCGTGCGTTCGAGCAGGTGGGGGTGGATGCGCTTGATGGCCACCGTTTTGGTGAAACCGCGGATCCCGAGCACCTTCGCCCGATAGACGTCGGCCATGCCTCCCGAGGAGATCTTGTCGACCAGGATGTATTTCCCGAAGCGTTCCATCTTTACGATCCAACAGTGTAGAACAACCGCACGGAATCTCCGACCCAGCAACTCCGTCTCAATTTCAAGTTCCTATCCGGCTTCGCATCCTGCTTCGCCGTGACAAGCCCCACTCCCGACGGTTCTCGATGGTGAGCTATCCGCCACTTTCCGCTGTCATCCCGACCGAGGGAGCGTAGCGACCGAGCGGAGGCAATATGAAGGGGCGTCCCCCATCCTAGTGGTGTGCAAGTGCAACCTGGCGACACCGGAAGGGAGCAGCCCCATGAGTAAATATAAGTTCGCC
>Ga0316194_10001015_pt1 | contig 19108 bp, 19 predicted proteins | sample CroRivsedime1_MG_FD_204936 | JGI IMG/M metagenome (GOLD analysis project Ga0316194, IMG submission 204936) | Coastal sediment microbial communities from Maine, United States - Cross River sediment 1 | ecosystem: Environmental > Aquatic > Marine > Coastal > Sediment | place: USA: Maine...
GGCTAACGGGTGCTCCTACAGGTGTTTGTTTGCCACCAGGTTGTTACTTCTTGTGCGGAACGACCGAGTGAATGACGTACTGGTTCTCGAAATACACAATGGTGTCGCCGTACACCCAGTGCGTGATGGGTGGCTCGCCAACCGGGCCCAGGCGCTGCTGCGGTTCACCATGCTGCTGCAGAACCTGATCCATGGTCATACCCCCGGCAGGTCGGGCTACCGAGGCGTCCGATGCGACGGCATCCACAAGCAGTGTATCGCCAAAGGCACTACTGCCTGCGAACGCTGCGCCAAGCGTAGTCAGAAGGAAAAAGCTGATGCGTTGCATGATTATTGATCCTTGTGTCAATTTGGACTGATTCAATAGTTGTTTTCGGCAGCTTGCGCTTGTGATTTAATGCGCCGCTATGTTTCGACCTCTGGCACTGTATATCGGCCTGCGCTATACCGGCGCAAAACGCCGTAATCATTTCATTTCGTTCATTTCCCTGATATCGATAATCGGTATAGGTCTGGGCGTTTCTGCGTTGATTACGGTGCTATCTGTCATGAACGGCTTCGAACAGGAGCTTAGAACCCGAATTCTGGGTATGGCTTCACACGCCAGCATCAGCGGCAGCCGGCAACCCCTGGCGGAGTGGGAAGATGCCGCCGGTCTGGCCATGGAGCATCCGCAGGTAGTCGGGGTGGCGCCCTACGTCCAGGGCGAGATTATGCTGACCAAAGGCAAGAAAGTCAGCGGTGCACTGGTTAGGGGTATTCTGCCGGGCATGGAACCCGATGTGTCTACCGTCGGCGAGCATATGCGTAGCGGCCGGCTGGAAGACCTGCAACCAGGGGAATACCGGATTATCCTGGGCGCCGAACTGGCCTACAGCCTCAGCGCGCGACTGGGTGACCAGATCACCATGGTAACGCCTCAGGCTAATTTCAGCCCCGCGGGGGTGTTGCCACGCCTGCGCCGCTTCCGCGTAAGCGGAATCTTCGACGTCGGCATGTACGAATATGACCGTGGTGTTGCACTGGTGCACATGGAAGACGCTGCGCGACTGTTCCAGCTCGATAGCGCCGTGACCGGCATACGCCTGCGACTGGAGGATCTGTTCCAGGCGCCGCAGGTCGCCCGTGAACTGGCGGGGCGGCTGGGTGGTGGGCTGAAAGTGGAAGACTGGACCCGTCAGCACGCCAATTTCTTCCGTGCCGTGCAGACCGAAAAACGGGTCATGTTCGTTATCCTTACCCTGATTGTTGCCGTGGCGGCTTTCAATATTGTGTCCACGCTGGTGATGGTGGTGACCGACAAGCGTGCCGACATCGCGATCCTTCGCACACTGGGTGCAACACCGGGTGTCATATTGCGTATCTTCATTGTTCAGGGCGCGCTGATTGGCTTGCTGGGAACAGCGCTGGGCATTACCGGCGGTATCGCCCTGGCGCTGAACGTTGAAACCATCGTGCCGGCTATCGAAAAAGCATTTAATACCCAGTTTATGCCAGCCGACGTGTATTACATCAGCGATCTGCCATCGAAGCTGAACTGGCCCGATGTCTGGCAGATCGGTGTGGTTGCCTTCCTGCTGAGTCTGCTGGCCACGCTGTATCCGGCCTGGCGTGCTTCCCGAACACAGCCTGCCGAGGCGCTGCGTTATGAATGACCAGCAGCCGGTGCTGTCCTGTTCGCAGTTGGTGCGGTCTTTCGTGGAGGGGGATCTCAATGTCAGCGTGCTGAGAAACGTAACTCTGACGGTAGAAGCGGGCCAGCAGATCGGCATCGTCGGCAGTTCCGGCAGTGGCAAGAGCACCTTGCTACACCTGCTGGGCGGGCTCGACAAGCCGACCTCCGGCGAGGTGCAACTGGCAGGGCAGCGCTTCAGCACCCTGAGCGAGGCGAAACGCAGTCTCTTGCGCAACCGGCACCTGGGCTTTGTCTACCAGTTTCATCACCTGCTGCCTGAATTCACCGCGCTGGAAAATGTTGCCATGCCGCTGGTGATTCGCGGCGACGATATAAGCGCGGCGCGGCAGCAGGCAATGGAGATGCTGCAAAGGGTCGGGCTGGAGCAACGCCTGGTCCACAAACCGTCAGAACTGTCAGGCGGAGAACGTCAGCGCGCTGCCGTGGCCCGTGCGCTGGTCACCAAACCGGACTGCGTACTGGCTGATGAACCGACCGGCAACCTCGACCGGCACAATGCCGAGCAGGTGCGTCAGTTGATGCTGGAACTGAACAGAGACCTGAATACCAGCTTCGTGATCGTCACCCATGATCATGACATGGCCGCGCGCATGGACAAGGTCTTGCACCTGGAAGACGGCCGGCTAAAAGAAAAGGGGTCGTAACGATGGCACTTACTCAAGGCGATTTGTCGGGTTACGCTGCGCTAACCCGACCTACCGAGTAAAGCCAACGTCAGTGTTTCGTAGGTTGGGTTAGCGCAGCGTAACCCAACAATGCCACAAATGTAGCAAAAATGCGCTTGAGTAAGTGCCATCGTTACGACCCCTTTTCGCCGGCCACAGGGACGATCAGCCCGGCTGCCTGTTTGGCCCGTAGCCGGGCATCTTCGGCATCATCACCATACGCAAGTGCGACCCCCATGCGGCGGCGTGCAAAGGCCTCGGGTTTGCCGAACAGACGCAATTCTGTTTGCGCAACGGCGAGCGCCTTGTCGACATCCTCGAAGGCGATGCCGGTTTTGTCCATCCCGCCATAGATAACGGCGCTGGCGCCGGCATTGCGCAGCGAGGTATCGACCGGCAGTCCGAGGATGGCGCGGGCGTGCAGTTCGAATTCGTTCTGCCACTGGGTGACCATGGTGACCATGCCGGTATCGTGCGGACGGGGGCTGACTTCGCTGAACCAGGCCTGGTCACCCGCGATGAACAGTTCCACGCCGAACAGGCCACAGCCGCCGAGATTGTCGGTTACCGTACGGGCAATGTCGTGCGCCCTGTGCAGGGCGGTATCGGTCATGGGCTGTGGCTGCCAGCTCTCCACATAGTCGCCATTCTTCTGAATGTGACCCACGGGTGCGCAGAAATGCGTCTCGACGGTGCCGGAGCTGCCGACTGCACGTACAGTGAGCAGCGTTATTTCGTAGTCGAATTTAATCATCTCCTCGACGATGACACGACCGCTGTCCACTCGTCCTCCACTGCGGGCGTAATCCCAGGCCTTGATGACATCTTCCGCGTCCCTGATCAGCGACTGACCCTTGCCGGAGGATGACATGACAGGTTTTACGATGCAGGGATAGCCAATACCGCTGTCAATCGCAGCCTGTAACTCGTCCAGGCTTTCCGCAAAAGCATAGTTCGATGTTGCCAGTCCAAGCTCTTCGGCAGCAAGGCGGCGGATACCTTCGCGGTTCATAGTCAGCTGGGTAGCACGCGCGACCGGTACTACGCTAGCCAGGCCATCGCGTTCGATGTCGGCCAGGGTGTCAGTAGCAATAGCTTCGATTTCGGGAACGATAATGTCGGGTTGCTCGAATTCCACCAGCGCCCTGAGCGCGGCCCCGTCAGTCATATCGACGACATGGGCACGGTGCGCGACCTGGTGGCCGGGAGCATTGGCATAACGGTCCACCGCAATAGCTTCAACACCGAGCCGCTGCAGGGCAATAATCACTTCCTTGCCCAGTTCGCCGCTGCCCAGCAGCATGACGCGGGTGGCGCTGTCAGATAGAGGCGTTCCCAGTTTCATCAGAAAAACCACCAGCCCTTGTCCAGCGAGTCTTCGCATTGTTTGAGTTGTGCGCGGTAGTTTTTAGCGCGTGCGTCTACCTTGCGTGCGACTTTCATCAGCCAGGCCTTTTTCTTGTAGGTTTTGCGTTTAAAGCCACCATGACCCTCATGGTAAGCCAGGTACTGGTTGTATGCATCCCATTTGGATATGCCCAGTGTGCGATGCGAGACACTGCCATACCAGCCGATAAAGTCCACTACGTCGTCAAAGTCATCGCGGTCAGCCCAGCGCCGGCCGGTGGATTTGAGATACCAGTCCCAGGTGGAATCCTTGATCTGCCCGTAGCCATAGGCCGATGACATGCGTGTCCAGGGGATAACCCACAGCAGCTTTGTGCGCGGTGGTTTCGCGTCGTGTACGAAGCGAGATTCCTGGTAGATGATAGCAAGCTGTACGTGTATCGGTACGCCCCATTTTTCGTAACTGTCGAGCGCTGCCGGATACCAGTCATCCTTCTCTGTAAATATCTCGCAACTGTCCCTGATGTTTTCCGGAGGGCTGGTTGAACAGGCGAGCATCGCAATAGCGCTGGACAGCAGCAGCGCAATCAGGAAGACAGATTTTTTGTACAGACCGGACATATCTGGAAGCCAAGCTTACCAGATTACAGGCCCTGTGCATGGTCCTGTTCTGCAGCGATAACTGTAGGAGCGGGCTCGCCCGCGAACTGTCCCCCAGGGGACCCTCTCTTGCTTCGCAATTCACCTTGTTCGCGGGCGAGCCCGCTCCTACGATGGAATTAACTAGAAATGCAGATAAAGCCCTGCATACGGTCCATCAAACTCGACATCTGCGAAGGAGTCATCAAAATCGTCCAGGTCGAGCTTGATTTTTCGGTAACCGACATCTGCGCCCACGTGCCAGGGTGACGTATAGGTGACTCTCAGTGTGTAATCGTAGAAAGAGCTGCTCTCGTATTTTATATACGAACCATCGGCACTGACGGCCAGGCCTGTTAGCGGGAGGTCTATCCCGACGCCGGCATAGGCCATGGGCACCCAACCGGACACGTCGGAGTTTTGTGTGCCTGATATAGCGCCGGTGATGCGTGCTTTGCTGTCTATATACTTGGCGTTGAGGCCAACATCTATATTGACAACCGTATCAAGAGGACTGTAGTAAAGGGTGATGTCTGTCTGGTCGAGTTGCACCTTACTGCTGACATCTTCGTTTGCAAAAAAGATGGTGCCACCGTAGACGACGGTCTTTGACAGTTTGCCATTGGCGTCCTCGTCGATATCTGTCTTGCTGACTCTGACATTAGGCAGGAAAGGCACGGGGTGCTCCAGCTCGATGTAGTAGTGGCCCAGGTTGCCGTCATCATAGCCAAGGTCTTTATTAACATCGATATCGTTGGATGAGTCCTTGGTCTCGTAGCGTGCGGTACCGCTGATATCATAATTCCAGTAATTGGCGCCGACTGTTACTCCAAGTATGTCAGCCGTGGCTGCTGCGGGAAGTAACATGGCTGCAAGAACAAGATTGTGTGACTGGCGCATACGACGCCCTCCTGGTTGGCAAATTTACGCTACACTAGCATATCGGACTAGCATATCGGCTGCCGAAGGGCGGGACTTGAGTTACAGTCGCCTTCCAAACTGAACAGATAAGGATTTCAAGGATGAAATGCTTTATTCAGCGCTGGCGTTTCTAGCCGGCATTTGCGTTTATCAGTATGTACCGGGGTTGTCGTTCAGCGACTGCTGGTGGCTGCTTGCCGGTATTCCGCTGGCAGTGTTCCCTGTTGCTCTGTTGCGCGTCACTGGATTGTCCTGTGCGGGTTTGCTGTGGATTTGCTGGCAGGCCGGCCAGGTTGCAGATGCACAACTTCCGGTCCATATGGAAGGCGAGGATATGCTGGTGCGGGGCATAGTTCGGGGGCTGCCCGAGACACTGGGTGGTCAGCGGTTACGTTTTGGTTTTTTGATCGATCAAGTCTCTGAACAGGGCCACTGGCGGACACTGCCGCTGCTCGCTCGTATCACCTGGTACCGGAACAAGCTGACCGTAGAGCCCGGAGAACGCTGGCAACTCAAGGTCCGCCTCAAGCGGCCGCGCGGTTTTTCCAACCCGGGAGGATTTGATTATCAGCGCTGGTTGCTGGCACAGGGCATCCAGGCAACCGGCTATGTGCGGAAAGAAAAGGCGAACCAGCGCTTGTACCAGACCGGAGGTCAAGCGGTGCAGGGTCTGCGGCAACAGCTGTCAGCACACATTCAGCAGCTGGACGTGGCGGAAACCATGCGCGCCTTGCTGCGTGCACTGGGTGTCGGCGACCGGAGCGCCATGTCGACAGCCCAGTGGCGGGTGTTGCAGAAAACCGGGACCAGTCATCTGCTGGCTATATCGGGCCTGCACGTCGGGATGGTTGCCGGACTGGTATTTTTCATCACCCGTCAGGGCTGGAGCCTGCTCGGCGATCCGCAACGCTGGCCCGCGCCCCGCGTCGCGGCCGCGTGTTCCATAATCGCAGCCCTGGCTTATGCGCTGCTGGCTGGTTTCCAGGTTCCGGCGCAACGGGCGCTGGTGATGGTCAGTCTGTGGATGCTGGCAGTTATGTGGACGGGCAGACCCGACCCATGGCGGGTCTGGGGCCTTGCTCTGCTGGCCGTATTGTTGATGGATCCGTTTTCGGTGGCGGCTCCCGGTTTCTGGTTATCCTTTGCGGCGGTGGCACTGATTTGTCAGCTGACCCTTGGGCGCCACGGGCGCACGGGAAAATTGCGACGCCTGTTGAGCGTTCAGTTCGGCCTGCTAGTCGGGCTTGCGCCGCTGCAGTGGCTTCTGTTTCAGCAACTATCTATCAGTGCGCCTTTTGCCAATCTCATCGCAATCCCCTGGATTGGCCTGCTGGTGGTACCTGTAATGCTGGCGGGAATCCTGTTGCTGCCGTTCGCACCCACTGTTGGCGATTGGCTGCTGGGGCTGTCTGCACATAGTTTGTCAATACTCTGGTGGCTGCTGGAGCAGTTGGCCGGTCTGCCGGTGAATCTGTGGCAGTCGCCGGCGGTATCGGCTGGCTGGATGCTGCTGTTCGCGCTCGGTATCGTAATTGTGTTGTTACCGGGGGCATTCCGCCTGGCACCGGTCGGTGTCATGCTGTTGTTACCCGTGTTCTGGCTGCAACCCGAACGTCCGGCCCGGGGCGATGTATGGTTCACTTTGCTTGATGTAGGGCAGGGCCTGGCCGCCGTTGCGGAAACCAGCAACCATGTCCTGGTGTATGACAGCGGGCCGGCATTCAGAAGCGGATTCAATACCGGTGATGCGGTGCTTGTCCCGTACCTGGTGAACCAGGGTTACCGGCATATCGATCGTCTTACCATAAGCCACGCGGATAATGATCACATCGGTGGGGCACGCTCACTGTTTGAGCGCATGGATGTTTTCAGCATCTACAGCGGAGAACCGGGAGAATTTGACTGGGCGCAATCGAAGCAGTGCATGGCTGGTCAGCGCTGGGTCTGGGACCAGGTTCAGTTCGAATACCTGGCGCCTTTTACAGCGGGGGAGGGTAATAACAGTTCCTGTGTGTTGCGCATCGAAACAGCAGCCGGTCGCGTGCTGCTGCTGACGGGCGATATTGAGCGCAGCATCGAACAGCAACTGGTTGAACAGCACGCTCGGCGACTGGCCGCGGATGTCCTGGTTGCACCGCACCACGGCAGCCGGACATCTTCGACGGACGGGTTTGTCAACGCGGTACACCCTGAATACGTTCTGTTCCCGGTTGGTCACCGGAATCGCTTCGGCTTTCCAAAACCGGATGTAGTGGCCCGATACCAGAGGATCGGCGCGCGCACCCTGGATACGGCAAGCAACGGTGCTGTGAATATTCGCCTTGAGGCGGGGCGGGGCATAGAGGCAACTGGCTATCGGCAACGGGCAGGGGCTGGCCGCGCTCCGTGAGTGCAGGCCTTTATACTGAAATCATTCGTATTTTCGTCCAAATCAAGTATTATTCCCCCGGTTTAATCCCGACAGGAAAGGAAGACATTACGTGTTTGAACTGGTAGCCGCGGGCGGCTGGCTTATGGCCCCCATTATCGCTTGCTCCATCATTGCATTTGCGATTATTGCCGAACGCTTGTGGACGCTGCGCGTCAAGCGGGTGATCCCCGGGCCACTGGTGGCTCAGGTCTGGGACTGGGCCAAGGAAAAGAAACTGGACGTGGAACGCATGCAGACCCTGCGCGCCGGTTCACCGCTGGGCCGGATTCTGGCTGCAGGGCTGAGCAACCGGAATGCCAGCCGGGAAATCATGAAAGAATCCATCGAGGACACCGGTCGCCATGTGGTCCACGAGCTGGAGCGTTACATCAATACGCTGGGTACTATCGCCGCGATTTCCCCGTTACTGGGTTTGCTGGGTACCGTTATCGGCATGATCAAGGTGTTTTCGGCCATTACCACGCAGGGCGTTGGCAACCCCAGTGCACTGGCGGGTGGTATCTCGGAAGCGCTGATAACCACTGCTGCGGGGATGGTTGTCGCCATCCCGACGCTGATGTTTTACCGCTACTTTCGCGGCAAGGTGAACATGCTGGTGATTCGCATGGAACAGCAGGCCTTGCGCATGGTCGAGGTGCTGCACGGCCAGCGCAGTCGTGAGAGCGTCGAGGGTCAGCAGCTATGAACCTGCGCCAGGCGGGCGGTGACGAACCGGAAGTCAATCTGACACCGCTCATCGATGTGGTGTTTATACTGCTGATCTTTTTCATGGTTTCGACCACCTTCCAGAAAGAATCGGAAATTAAAATCGAACTGCCGGAAGCCAGCGCCGATGCAGTGGAAGAAGAGAAAGATGTGCTGGAACTGGTTATTGACGCCGAAGGCCGCTATTTCATAGACCAGCAGCAGGTAGTCAATACCGAGCTGGAAACGCTTAAAAAGGCCATCGGTAAATTCCTTGGTGAGCGGACCGGGATACCCGTCGTGATTCGGGCTGACAGACGAACACCGTACGAATCTGTGGTGCGTGCCATGGATGCCACCTCCCAGCTGGGCCTGGTGCAGATGTCCCTGGCTACCAGCCAGCCGGAAAACACGCAGGAGTGAAGCAACAGCCATTTACGGCTGCCTCACTGTATAGACGCCTGCTCGGTTACGCTGTACCCTACTGGCGCATCTTTATCATCGCCGTCGTGGCGATGATTTTGTTTGCGGCTACCGATACCGGTTTTGCCGCACTCATGAAACCCATGCTGGACGGTAATTTTACCGAGCGTGATCCGGATATGATCCGCTTTGTGCCGATTGCACTGATCACGCTGTTTGTTTTCCGTGGTCTGGCTGGCTTCGTATCACGCTATGGAATGAGCTGGATCGGCCGGCGCGTGATTCAGGTGTTGCGCCGCGACCTGTTTCACCAGCTGTTGCGTCTGCCGGCGCAGTACTATGACCTTAACCCCTCGGGCCGCCTGTTGTCGCGGCTGACCTTCGATGTCGAACAGGTTGCGGAAGCAACCACCAATGCAGTTACTATCCTGATTCGGGACAGCCTGACCATGCTTTTCCTGCTGGCCTACATGTTCTGGATCAGTGGCTGGCTGACGCTGTTGTTCCTGATCATCGGCCCGGTACTGGTTGTTCTGATCCGTGCTGTCAGCCGCAGCTTCCGCAGGATCAGTCATCGTATCCAGGAGTCCATGGGTGAGCTGACGCAGTTCAGCGACGAAGTGATCCATGGCCAGCGGCTGGTCAAGTCTTTCACCGGAGAACAATGGCAGGAAAACCTGTTCGAACAGGTGAATGAGCGCAACCGGAAGCTGCATATGAAAATGGCCGCGGTACTCGGTGCCAGTACACCCATCGTACAGTTGATCGCAGCCTGCATACTGGCGCTGGTGATATACCTTGCCACACTGGAATCGGTTACCAGCGAAATCAGTGTCGGCAGTTTTGTGTCGTTTATCACTGCCATGTTACTGCTGATGCAACCTATAAAGCGTCTGACCAATATCAACGCCTCGATTCAGCGTGGTGTCGCAGCGGCGCGCAGCATTTTTGAAGTGCTCGATGAGCCTGTAGAACAGGATACGGGCACCCTGGCGCTGTCTTGCGCCAGCGGGGCGATCGAATTCCGTAACCTGAGCTTTGCCTATGATCCTGCCAAGGGCGAGGTACTGAAGGACATTTCCTTTTCGCTGCAGCCCGGACAGACACTGGCGCTGGTGGGGCGTTCCGGAAGTGGAAAAACAACCCTGGCAAACCTGCTGGTGCGTTTTTACGACCCCGGGCAAGGCGCGATCTATCTGGACGGGGAAGATATTCGCCACTACCGCCTGGCTGATCTGCGCAAGCAGATCTCGATGGTCGGGCAGGACGTTACCCTGTTTAACGATACCATTGCGCACAATATCGCCTATGGACGCCCAGGTGAGGTGTCTGAAAAGGAGATACGCGCCAGCGCCGAAGCCGCGCACGCCGTGGAGTTTATTCGCGATCTTCCGGATGGTCTCGAGTCCCGGATAGGCGATCGCGGTGTGCTGCTATCGGGCGGTCAAAGGCAGCGCATCGCCATAGCGCGCGCCATGCTCAAAAATGCGCCAGTGCTGGTGCTGGACGAAGCGACCTCCGCCCTGGACAGTGAGTCGGAGCGCATGGTGCAGGATGCGCTGGAACAGCTGATGCAGAATCGCACCTCGCTGATCATTGCACACCGGCTGTCCACGGTGGAGCGCGCTGATCGTATCCTGGTGCTGGAACAGGGCCGGATCGTGGAGTCGGGCAACCACGAGACGCTGTTGGCAAAAGGAGGGGTCTACGCTGATCTGTACCGTTTGCAATTCAGGGAAGACGGCAGCCGTTCATGAACCGCACACACTGGGAGCAACGCCTGCACACGCTCTGGTATGGCGACTCCCGGGCTTATATTGCCCTGCTGCCATTCTCATGGCTGTACTGCGTGCTGGTATGGATTCGGCGTCTCGTCTATCGCACCGCCCTGTTACACAGAACCTGCCTCGACGCGCGTGTTATCGTGGTCGGCAACATTGCCGTGGGTGGTACCGGTAAAACACCGCTGGTGATTGCTATCGCCAGGCGTGCACAGCAGGCTGGTCTCAGGGTTGGTATCCTGACACGCGGCTACCTGGGTCGTGCGCGCCACTGGCCACAGCAGGTCAGTGACAGCAGTGATCCAGGTGAAGTGGGTGATGAAGCCGTATTGCTGGCACGAAAAACCGGGGCAGTGGTCTTTGCCGGACCGGATCGAGTGGCAGCAGGAAGGGCGCTGTTACAGGCATCACCTTGTGACCTGCTGATCTGTGACGATGGTTTGCAGCACTATGCCCTGCAAGCGGATACTGAGATTGCAGTGGTTGATGCAAGCCGGGGCCAGGGTAATGGCCTCTGCCTGCCTGCCGGACCCCTGCGTGAACCCGTCGCACGTCTGCGCACTGTTGATGCTGTGGTTGCGCTGGGGGATGATGCCGGCTGGCCGTATTCAATGTGCCTGGTGTCGGGTGCAGCCCGTGGTGTTGCGGATGCGTCAATCAGTCGCAGCCTTGATTCGTTTCGCGGGAGTACAGTGCACGCTGTAGCGGGAACAGGCAACCCGGAGCGTTTTTTTACCAGCCTGCGTGCGGCTGGACTCAGGATTCGGACTCACCCGTTCGCCGATCACCATCCGTTCACTGCCGCGGACCTGGACTTCGGCGACAATAACCCGGTTTTAATGACCGAGAAAGACGCGCTAAAATGCGAACACTTCGCGCAACACCACTGGTGGTTCGTGCCGGTTGATGCGCAACCGAACGTCCGCCTTGAAGCATGGCTGGCGAAACAACTTGATCAGGATACTGACCTTGGATAAAAAACTACTCGATATACTCGCCTGCCCGGTCTGCAAGGGCCCCCTGGTATACGACCAGGAGCAGCAGGAACTGATCTGTAAGGCAGACCGCCTGGCCTATCCGATTCGCGATGATATCCCGGTCATGCTGGAAGAAGAAGCCCGGCAGCTGCCCGCCGAGGAAGACGTTTAGGGAACCCTGTCCATGTCCAATGCCTTCCGGGTAGTGATACCTGCGCGTTACGCCTCGACCCGCTTGCCGGGCAAACCGTTGCGCAATTTGCTGGGGAAACCCATGTTGCAGCACGTGCATGAAGCCGCCAGCCAGTGTGGCGCCCGGCAGGTTGTGGTTGCTACAGATGATGAACGTATCGGGGCGGTCGCCAGGGACTTTGGTGCCGAGGTATGTATGACTTCTTCTGAACATGCCAGTGGTACCGACCGGTTGGCCGAAGTGGTTGCGAAACTCGGATGGCCGGATGACGACATCGTGGTCAACGTGCAGGGTGATGAGCCGCTGATGCCGCCGGCGCTGATCGATCAGGTAGCCCGCGACCTGGCGGATAATCCTGACGCGGCAATTTCGACCATCGCCACACCGATGGTCGCCGCCGGAGAGTTCTTTGACAGCAACGTGGTCAAGGTGGTCACTGACCGCGCCGGTTTTGCACTGTATTTCAGCCGGGCGTCAATTCCCTGGGACAGGGATTTACTGCACGACGGTACAAAGGCCCTGCCGATTGGTATTGTGCCGCTGCGCCACATCGGTATTTATGCCTATCGTGTCGGCTATCTGGGTCGCTATGCGCAAATGCGCGCCTGCCCGCTGGAACAGGCCGAACAGCTGGAGCAGTTGCGTGCGCTATGGTACGGCGAACGTATTCATGTCGCAGAAGCCAGCCAACAGCCGGGGCCGGGCGTTGATACTGAAGATGACCTTGTTATAGCCGAACAGTTGCTGCAGGCGAAGCATAATGGCAACTCTTAAACCAGCCAGCCGTTGATAACCGGATTCAGGGATCCGTGTTCATCGAACAGATGCAGGGTGTGGCATTGCTGGACGCGCCGGGTGGCTTCACCGAACTGGTTGCCCTGTATCACCGGCTGATTATTTTCACAGCGAAGCACAAGTGCTTTTTCGCTGTCGAGTATTTCAATCACACGGCAAGCATGACCGCTGTATTCGACACGTTTTCCGACCAGCAGGCGTAATTGTTGCAGAAGCGTAGATTCGATCACGGCGGTATCCTTCGGGACTGTTTACGCACAAGTCTATAGTATGCGGTATTCTGGTCCAGCCAGGCGTAATAATCATATTAAATAAGTTAACAAACCATGAGCAATATAAAAGTATTATTTGTCTGTATGGGCAATATATGCAGGTCACCCACTGCACAGGGCGTGTTCGAATCTGTTGTTGATGAGGCTGATCTTAACAGGCATATCAAAATCGATTCTGCCGGTACTCACGCCTATCACGTGGGTGAGGGTCCGGACAGACGTGCAATGCAGGCTGCAGCAAAAAGAGGTATCGACCTGGGCGGGCAACGCGCACGACGTGTGGAAGAGGCGGATTTCACACGTTTCGATTATGTGCTTGCGATGGATAGCAGCAACCTGGATGACCTGTTGTCGATGTGCCCGAAGCAGTACCGCGGTAAGGTCAGGCTGTTTCTGCAGTTTGCAGAAAACCCGCTCCAACAGGACGTACCCGACCCCTACTATGGGGGCGGGCAGGGGTTCGAACGGGTGCTCGACCTGATCGAAGCCGGGTCACGGGGCCTGCTGGCGGATATCCGGCGGCAGCTGGATTAAGCCCGCTCCTTAGTCATCGCCGGCTGCGGCGGGCCTTGGTTCCGGTGGTGATGGCGGCGCTTTAGCGACTTCAGGTGCCGGCGATGGCTTGGGAGCTTCGCTGGCAGCGGTGTCCGGTCGGCTTTGTTCCGCGCCTGCTACCGGTGATTGCTTTGCCGGTGCCGGGCTGGTTTCCTGAGGGCGCCGGGTTTTTGCCTCCGGGTTCGCATTGTCACCAGACCTGGTATTTTCAGCATTTGCGGTGTTGCTGGCCTGACCGGCTGTTGATTCACCGTTTGCCTGCTGCTGACCAGCGCTACTGCGCGGTCCGGAACGGCGGCGGCCGCCACGACGTCCGCGGCGACTACGCCCCTGACCCTGGCTGCTTTTGGTATCAGTGTCTTGCTGTTGCTTGTCTTGTTGCTTGTCTTGTTGCTTGTCTTGTTGCTTGTCTTGCTGCTTGTCTTGCTGCTTGTCTTGCTGCTTGTCTTGCTGCTTGTTGTCCACGGCCTGTGAATCTGCTTTTTTAGCTTCCTTACTGCCTTTGCCCTCTGACCCGGTACTGGCTTTGGGTCGGCGGTTCTGGCTCGTGTTTGCACGCTGCTGCTTGTTGCCTTCACTGGCACGGCTGGACTGGCTCTGGCCACTGCGGCGCCGGCCGCTGCTGCGTCCGCGAGCACCCCCCCCGGTTCTGGCGCGTTTCGGGCGTACTGCAGGCTTTGGTTCTTCCTGTTCAACCTGGGTGCCTTTGCCAAACAGGCTGTCCCACATGCGGCGAATGAGCCCTGGTGCCTGTGGTGGTGTAACGACTGCGGGCGCCTCGCGTATAACCACAGGCGCCGGAGCCTGTGGCGAGATGGCTTGTACTGCAGGTTTTTCCGCTTCCGGCACTTTGCCGCCGCCGGTCTCTGCCAGCGCACCCGCTTCGGTTTCCTGTTCCTCGACTATCAATGTGTGGCTGATGGCGCCATCCTCGCCCTCCAGTTCATCGCTTCGTACGCGCTTGATTTCGTAATGTGGTGTTTCCAGGCTCGGCGTAGGGATCAAGGTGACACTCAGTTTGTGACGCTGTTCCAGACTAAACAGCACGTCACGTTTTTCGTTCAACAGGTAAGTACCGACAGCGACGGGTACCCGTGCGATGACGCGACCGGTCTTTTCCTTCATCGCGTCTTCTTCAAGAATGCGCAGAATAGACAACGCCAGCGATTCGACACCGCGAACCGTACCCTGGCCCATGCAGCGCGGGCACACGATCTGGCTGGATTCGCCCAGCGATGGCCGTAGCCGCTGGCGTGACATTTCCATCAGGCCGAATCGGGAAATACGCCCGATCTGTACACGCGCACGATCGACCCGCAACGCCTCGCGCAGCCGGTTTTCCACTTCGCGCTGGTTCCTGGTCGGCTGCATATCAATGAAGTCGATAACCACCAGGCCGCCGAGGTCGCGCAGGCGTAACTGGCGGGCCACTTCATCCGCGGCTTCCAGGTTGGTATTCAGCGCTGTTTCCTCTATATCACTGCCCTTGGTAGCACGCGCCGAATTGACGTCAACGGACAGCAATGCTTCGGTGTGGTCGATAACGATGGCGCCACCGGAGGGCAGGCACACTTCGCGCTCGAAGGCGGTCTCGATCTGACTTTCGATCTGGTAACGGGAGAACAGCGGCACCGGATCATCGTAACGTTTCAGCTTCTTGATGTTGTGCGGCATGACCTGGGTCATGAATTCATTGGCACGCTGATAGATTTCAGCGTCATCAATCAGGATTTCGCCGATGTCACCGCGCAGATGATCACGCAGCGCGCGAATAATGACATTGCTTTCCTGGTAGATCAGGAACGGGGCAGGGCGTTGTTCCGAAGCATCGGCAATGGAGGTCCACAATTGCAGCAGATAATCCAGATCCCATTGCAACTCCTCGGCAACGCGGCCAATACCGGCGGTGCGTACGATCAGCCCCATATCATCGGGGATCTCGAGCTGTGCCATGGCATCACGCACCAGGTTGCGGTCCTCGCCCTCGATACGGCGTGATACGCCACCCGCACGGGGGTTGTTAGGCATGAGGACCAGGTAGCGGCCGGCGAGGCTTACGAACGTGGTGAGGGCAGCGCCCTTGTTGCCGCGCTCCTCTTTTTCGACCTGGACGACAACTTCCTGGCCTTCGCTGATTGCATCCTTGATGGAGATCCGGCCACCACCCTTGCTGGCGCCGTCGCGGAAGTAACTGCGAGCGACTTCTTTCAGGGGTAAAAAACCGTGCCGGTCGGCACCGTAATCCACAAAGGCGGCTTCGAGACTGGGCTCGACGCGGGTGATTTTACCTTTGTAAATATTGGATTTTTTCTGTCCTCGGGACGGTACCTCAATATCGAGATCGAAGAGTTTCTGGCCGTCGACCAGTGCAACACGCAGTTCTTCCGGCTGCGTTGCGTTGATAAGCATACGTTTCATATGAGTAATCTCTCAAGTGCTCGACTGAGTCATTACGCGTATCAATAATGCGGGCCGGAACAGTGTGAAAACGGCGCGTCGGAAACAGCGCGCCGAAGGACTGCAGAAACCATGTCAGCAGTCCGGTAATCAGGCCTATCATCAGGAAAGTCGGTAACGACACAGGAGCAACCATAATTGTTCGTTTAATAGTACAGGTAGAGACGCTGTGGTCTCTGCTCGATCCCCGGAGAACGCTCATTGCGCAATCCGCGTGGAAACGAATAGGGTTCCAGTGCTGGCAACAAGGAGCGGGCAATGTGCGCCGGCCAAAGCTGCCTATGCGGCCTTGACTATAGCAGCCCAAGCCTGTGAATTCAAACGCTTATCGGCATGTGCGAGAATTCCCCAACCTTTGGTATTCAGATGAAATTTCCAGTGACAGGAATGGTTTTCGGCAGCGGATTGCAGCTAACACTGGTAGAATCCGCCGCCATGGAGAACGCGGAGAAGCCGGCCGTACGGTGGATGAATATTTCGGCCGAGCAGGCAGGGCAACGGATCGATAATTTCCTGCTGCGGATTTTGAAAGGGGTCCCTAAAAGCCGAATCTACCGGCTGCTGCGCAAGGGTGAGGTGCGCGTCAACAAGGGCCGTATCCGGCCGGAGTACCGTTTGCAGAGCGGGGATCAGGTACGGATTCCGCCGGTTCGCGTGGCGGCATCCAGCGCGGTCAATCCGGCCAGGCAGTCAATTGGCACGCTGGCGAATGAGATCCTGTATGAAGACGACCGCCTGCTGGTGCTGAACAAACCAGCGGGGATGGCGGTCCATGGAGGTAGTGGGCTCAGTTACGGCGTCATCGAGGCGCTAAGGGCATTGCGACCGGACGCGCCTTACCTGGAACTGGTGCACCGCCTGGATCGTGCCACGTCCGGCTGCCTGATGATTGCCAAGCGGCGCAGCGAGTTGCGCATGCTGCATGAGCTGTTGCGCAATGGAGGCATCGAAAAACGCTATCTGTTGCTGGTGCAGGGCAACTGGAGCCAGGGACCGTTCAGGATCGACGCCGCGCTGAGGAAAAACCAGCTGCGCGGGGGCGAACGTATAGTACAGGTTGATCCGGAAGGAAAAACAGCCCTGACACAATTCCGGTTTCTGGAAGCCTACCCGGGCGCCAGTCTGATGGAGGCAGAGCTGAAAACCGGCCGTACGCACCAGATCCGGGTGCACGCCGCCCACGCAGGGCACCCGCTGGCCGGGGACGATAAATACGGTGCTGCGGAATTCAATCGTCATATGCGTAGTCTGGGGCTGAAACGGATGTTTTTGCATGCTCACTATGTAGCATTTGAGGACAGCGAACGGGGTCGGAGTATAGAAGTGAGTGCACCACTGGGTGCGGATTTGAGAAAACTGGTTCAGCAATTGGAAAACACGCCCGATACAGGGCACAACACGTTGTAGGTCGTATGACAAAAAGTAAAACACAATTCACACCGGACCACTTCCGGCTGATCATTTTTGACTGGGATGGAACCCTTATGGATTCAGAGACCCAGATCGTCCATGCCATACACGAGGCTATTGGCGATATGGGGCTGGAGAAGCGGACGGTCGACCAGTGTCGGAATATCATCGGTCTGGGGCTTAAAGAGGCAATCGATGCCCTGTATCCAGGGCACGATGCGGTATTCCAGCAGCAATTTGTCGAGCGTTACCGGCACCACTGGTTCTCGATCGCACATACCTCCGAGTTGTTTCCCGGTGCCAGCGAAACACTGCGGCTGCTAAAGGAGTCAGGTTTTCTGCTGGCAGTCGCCACTGGCAAGGGACGTGCGGGTCTGGACCAGGTGCTGGCCAATACCGGCCTGGAAGACGTTTTTTCCGCTACCCGCTGTGCAGATGAAACACAGTCAAAACCGCACCCGCAGATGTTGTCAGAAATACTCAGCGAGCTGGATACCGAACCCCGCCAGGCGTTGATGGTCGGGGACACGGAATACGACCTGTTGATGGCGACCAACGCCGGTATCAAAACGGTCGCCGTCAGTTACGGTGTTCACGAACGTGAGCGCTTGATGCGACATCAACCACTGGTGTGTCTGGACAACATCAGTGAACTGGTTGACTGGCTGGCCGAAGAAGGTCTGCTCGCACACGAATTGGTTTCACCGCCGCCGCTGGTAGCGGCAGATTGAGGGAAATAAACATGGATTCACACGAGAGTAACGATCAAAAGCAGACCAGCGAGTGGCAGCAGAGCGTAATAAACAAGCTCGCATTTGCCGCGGTCAACGAACAGAAGCGTGCACGCCGCTGGGGCATTTTCTTCAAAGCCCTCATGTTCGTCTACCTGGCCGTGATTCTGTACCTTTATACTCCCGACGTTGATGTAAGCACGGTGGGAACCGGCAAGCATACCGCGCTGGTCGAGCTGACGGGTGTCATCGCGGCTGACAAGGAAGCCAATGCAGATGATGTTGCAGCGGGGCTGCGTGACGCTTTTGAAAACAAGCATACCGCTGGTGTGATTCTGCGCATCAACAGTCCGGGTGGCAGCCCGGTGCAGGCAGGTTATATCAATGATGAGATAAAGCGGCTGCGCAAGGAATACCCTGACATGCCATTTTATGTTGTGATCAGCGATATCTGTGCATCCGGTGGCTACTATGTGGCAGCTGCCGCCGACAAGATCTATGCCGACAAGGCCAGTATCGTGGGATCCATAGGCGTACGTATGGATGGCTTTGGCTTTGTTGACGCCATTCAAAAACTGGGTGTCGAACGCCGCCTGTTAACGGCGGGTGAACACAAGGGATTTCTGGACCCGTTCCAGCCAGCCAAACAGGCCGATATAGAACAGGTGCAGAAGCTGCTCGATGATATTCACCAACAGTTCATTGATGTGGTAACAGCGGGTCGTGGTGACAAGCTGAAAGATGATCCCGATCTGTTCAGTGGCTACGTCTGGACCGGAGAGCAGGCGATAACGCTGGGCCTGGTGGATGAACTGGGCAGCTCGGGCTACGTGGCGCGCGAGGTTATCGGCGAGGAGACCATTGTCGACTATACGCATACCGAGGACTGGCTGACGAAATTCGGGAAGCGTTTAGGCACTGCGCTGGGACGCGGTGTTGGAGAAGTGCTCGGGGGGAACCTTACCCTCAAGTAACATCCTGTCAGGGAATATCAATCCCTGACGTGTTAAGCCAGCTCGTCAGGCGTATCAACGGCAGACCGATCAGTGCATTGGGGTCTTCCCCGTGCATGGATTCGAAAAGACTGATGCCGAGGCCCTCCGACTTGAAGCTGCCGGCACAGTTATACGG
>Ga0316194_10001016_pt1 | contig 19106 bp, 20 predicted proteins | sample CroRivsedime1_MG_FD_204936 | JGI IMG/M metagenome (GOLD analysis project Ga0316194, IMG submission 204936) | Coastal sediment microbial communities from Maine, United States - Cross River sediment 1 | ecosystem: Environmental > Aquatic > Marine > Coastal > Sediment | place: USA: Maine...
GCAAACAAGGTGATTATGCGGTGCACTGGCTTGTTCATAAGCCGGAACCATCAGCTGTTGCGCGGTTGCTGTCAACAGTCGCCGACGATTTCCTGAATATCCATGCCACAGCGACCCCGGCCATTATTGAATGATCGGTTTCCAACAGGGGACTGTCAGCGAATTTTGCGCCGGACAGGTTATCATAGCGGATAAACCCGCCCATCCAGATGCGATTGAAGCGACGGCTCAGGCTGGCAACAGCCAGTGTGCCACTGTAACCACCCGCGGCACTGTATTCAGGGCGGGATGCAGTTGCATATTTTGAGGATACGTCATAGTAGTAGGCATGGTACTTTCTGTTGCCAAATAATGGCCCCAGGCTCAGGCCTGCGTTCCAGCCGCCGAATACATCCTTGCTGTTCAGATTCAGGTGTGGATTGAAAATCCACCCGGCCTGTTCGGTACTGCTTAAATCTGTGGCGATGACGGAACGCACCGGCAGCTTTAGTTTCAGGGTATGTTTACGTGAGGGTCTGGCGAGCACCACATCCAGAGAAGGGCCGATTTCAAAGGTCGGGTCAAGATCCGGCATGCCCTCTCTGGCGCCGCTTTCATCGCTTTTTACGGGAATCGCCCCGTTCACACTGATATTGATTTCCACGCGATCGGTATCGAACAACCGGGCTCGCATTCCCTCACGATCTATCTTCAGATATTCGCCACGGTAGACCAGGTATGGAAAAGGTAATAAATAATATTGCTGGTCATCTGATCCCCGGTAAGCCGGGTAAGTGCTGGGGAATACACCCATGCCTACCTCCCAGAGCGGCAATTCCCGGGCAACAGCTATATTATCTGTAACGGTCATGAAAACAGCGATTAACAGTATTATGCGGGAGCAGCGCTGCCGGCGTGGCTGCAGCCCCGTTCTTCCTCCAGCTGCGGTCGCAGCGAGCATTAGCCCTGCCCCGGGGTGGCCGCAGACATTTCAGTCAGGGCGCACAAGATGTTTTCCCTGACGGCCAGTGCCAGTCCGGTTGCCGTTTGCCCGGATTCCGGCAAGTCCTCGACGTGTATCACCGGCAGGTAGCGGATCGTCATTATGTTCCTGCGCCGGGAGAATTCGATCCAGTTCTGGTCCTTGCCGAGAAACAGTGGCTGGCAAAAGATGACCACAGGCTGTACCTGTTTCTGGCACTTGATCGCTGCGTGAAATGCCGTTGAACGGAATTTGCGCATGGTTGAGGCTGAATCCGAACGTGTGCCTTCCGGAAAAAAAACCACATGGTGACCTTCTGCAAGGCGTTCACAGCAGGTGGAAATGATGCGCTTGCTGGTACTGGCGGTGCCGTCCATACCCTCGATGTAGCCGCCGACCTGAATAAAGGATGAAAGCACCGGATTATCAAGAGACTGCGACTTGTACAGGCAAACGGCGTTTGGCAGGTCCTTTAGTAACACAATAAAGTCCAGCAGGCTGGGGTGGTTGGCGACCATGATGCATGGCTGGTCGTGCGGTGTGCCTTCAAACCTGAATTCGGCAAGACCGAGAAAATCAAGTGTGTCAAGATAATGCACCACGTGGCGGTGTGCTATGTACAGTGCATCCCGGCGGGCATGCGGGCCACCGTGCCCCTTGTCTATCACCCGCGGCATCTGCCATTTTCCCAGCCAGAGAACCTGTACGGCAAATTGCAGGAAACAATATGCGGTAAGCGTGATTCTCAGGGGGATAGACAGGATCTGTTTGATAGGCATCAATACCAGGGGGTGATGTTCGAAACTCCCTGTGGGGAACGGAGTTCATTGTCACTAAATGATAAGTTATCTACCCGGCTAATCCAAGCGGGGTTCCAGATGCCTTTTCTTTCACTGTGGAGTTGCGGGCAGGGACAGGCAGAAAGCAATTTGTTGATTCTATATAACCACTCCGTCCCTGCAGGTGGCACTGACAGTAGCTCTGTCAAAGCGGCCATGCGGTATTCCGGAGGGCGCGCGGGGGCGGTAACGGCCTGTTACAAGACAGTGAATTTGCCCTGTTCAGGAATGCTCTCAATAGTGTTATGATCTAGCCGTTTTTCAGGGGCATGCAGATGCTGTCTGCACATGTACACGCATAAAATGGAGGATAGTATGAAAGGGCTTTTCAAGGTGTTTATGGTAGCGGTTATTGCGCTGGGCACAGTAAATGTGGAAGCGCGCGATGACCGCGGTATGTATTCAATCAGTGATGCACTCAATACCGAGGATGCAAAGGCAAAACTCGTCAAGGATATCCGCTTCTATTTCGGTGACCAGAGTCACCCGAAGATCATCAAGAGTTTCGGTGAATTCATGTCCAACAAAAAGACCAATGCCTTCAACAAGACCGATGAAAGGGCGTGCCAGTGGAACTTTCTGTCTGCCATGATATCGTTCCAGGAGCGGGCGCAGCGCATGGGTGGCAACGCGGTGGTCAATATTCGCAGTTATTACAAGAAGAATACCATCAGTAGTCAGACCGAATTCGAGTGTGGTTCGGGTACATTCGTGGCCGGTGTGACGTTTCTCGGTGATGTTGTCACGCTGGCGAAATAGGCGGTAGGAGCGGATTGTTTTTTGCCCTGCGGATAATCGGGTCCATCTCCGCATTAAACGCATGACCGATTGCGCGCTGTACACGTACGCAGGAGGCGGGATGTCCGGGGCCTCCCTGGTAGCGAAATGATGCGGTAATTCCACAGCTGTGTTGCAGAATCTCAAATCATATATCTTTCAGGAACTGTTGTTTCTCGAGAATCCCGATGACTTTGGTGAGGATGATGATCTGCTGCAGGCCGGCCTGGACAGTATGTCCATCATGCGCCTTGTCCTGTTTATCGAGAATGAATACGGTGTGGTGTTGCCGGATGACGAGTTGACTCCGGAAAATATGCAGACACTCAAGCGACTGGAAAACTGGATCAAGCGACACCGGCAAAAACAGACATAGCCAGTGACATTGCAGCGGCTTAACCCGGCAGATCATTTCACGCTGGTACTGGATCATGAAATCCGCAAGTCCGGACTGGCGGGTAATTACTGCGCGCTGGCAATGGAACTTGACGGTGTACCCGAGCACGCAGAAATAGCGCGGTGTTGCAGCGCATTTGCCAAACGGTTCCCGCTTGCGGTCGCACGGCTGTCTCGACAGGGCCGGCAGTATGCCTGGGTTCCTGCGGATGCAGACAGTTTACCTTTTCAAGTCTGCACGCTGGATAATGATGCCGATGGCGCAGCCGGCCAGCAGCGGCTGCTGACACTCGTCAATAGAGTCGTGCCGGTTTCGGCGTCTGCACCGTTCGAACTGCACCTGATTGAATCTGCCGGTCGCAGCCTGCTGGCCTTGTGCTGGTTTCATCCGGCCGCCGATGCGAAAGGCGCCGAGCTTGTCCTGCACCACCTCTTTAATGACCCGCAACCCGCACGGCAGCCACTGCCGCTACCTGTTGATCACTTGCAGCAACAGTGGGGGCTGTGGCGAAAATTGCGACTGGCAAGGCAAGCGGTAGTCAATATCCACAGGCTGGATCGATATGCCAGCGTTTTACCGCTTGAGACGCAGTCCCCTGCTGATCGGCTCGCACTCAAGCTGGTGCGCTATGACGCAGAACAAACGGCGCAAATTATGGCGCATGCCCGCAAACATACCGGCATGACGGGTACTACGTTGTACCTGATCGGTTGTATGATGCGCGCGCTGGAGGCCGCGGGGGCGACACCGGCAGGTAATGCATACTGCGTTCCCTATGCTGTCAACCTGCGCCGGCGCAAGGCCCTGTTCCCGGTGCTTGGCAACCAGGTCAGTTTCCTGTTTGCCCAGGCGGAGCGTGACATGGTGCATTCACGGGAACTGCTGTTTGCCCATTTGCGTGACCAGAACAGGGCGGCCATTCGTCAGGGGCTGGATCATGCCATGCTACCACTGATGCAGGCCGGTAGCTGGCTTGCGCTGGAAAAATACGGACGCATAGTGCGTAACTCGCCAACCAGACGGGAACGCAGCTCATTCTGGTTTTCCTATACCGGTGATATGGAACCGGAACCGGAGTCCATCGCCGGTTGCCGGGTACGGGGCATGTACCAGCTTAGCCAGGTAAGCTCGCCCCCCGGCCTGGGATTGTTGGCCAGCAGCTTCCATGGCCGGCTTGTGTTGAGTTACAACTACATCAATAATCAGTTCCAGACCGACTGGCTGGAACGACTGACACAGGCCATGACGGCTGAATTGCTGGACCTTGCCGAGAAGTTCCCATGACCCCGATAAGCTGTCTGCAACGACTCTGTGAACATGCACCCCGGCAAGTTCTGTTTGCGGAAGCGGACCGGCAGCTGGATGCTCACGATTTGTATGCGCGGGCTGCCGGCCTGGCGGCGCAACTGCGCGCAGCCGGAATTGGTCCGGGCAGCCATGTGGCATTACACCTGCCGCGCGGACTGGATGCCGTCGTGGCTGTGTATGGAATACTGCTGGCTGGTGCCTGCTATGTGCCATTGAACAGCAACTGTCCGGGGAGCCGCAATCAACTGATTGTGCGCGATGCCGGCTGCTGCTGTGTCCTGGTAAACGAAACGGCGGCTCCCTGGATAACCGCTGCGGGGCTTGACTGCATCGATGTCACGGCGGTGCCGTACTTGCCGCCGGATACTTGTGCGGTCACAGAATACAACGCGGAGGAGCGCGCCGCGATCCTGTACACCTCGGGCTCTACCGGTCGTCCGAGGGGGGTCGTCATATCGACGCGTGCCATAACGGCATTTTCCGACTGGTGTGTGTCCACGTTTGGATTGAACCGCAATGACCGTATCGCCAGCCTGGCGCCGTTTAATTTCGACCTGTCGCTATTCGACCTGTTTGCCGTGCCAGCAGCCGCTGCGGTCACATACTTTATTCCCGAACAGCACAAGCTGGCGCCGGCCAGGCTGGTGGAGTGGCTCCGTCTGCATGCCATCAGCACGTGGTATACCGTACCGTCCATGCTTGGCCTGCTGGCGCTCAAGGGTGGTCTGGATAAACAGGGTTTGCCACTGCTCAGACAGGTGTTGTTTGCCGGAGAGGTGTTTCCGACGCCACGGTTACAGCAGCTGTGTACGCTATTGCCGGCTACGGATTTTTACAACCTGTTTGGTCCGACCGAAACCAATGTGTGCCTGTACTGGCCGGTCGATGTGACGCGGCTGGATGGCATACCGACAATTCCGGTTGGCCTGCCTGCCTGCCAGGCGGAGCTCGCTATCGACCCGCAGCAGGAGGAGTTGCTGGTGAAGGGTCCCTGCCTGATGTCCGGCTACTGGCAGGATGGAAAGACCGTGCCGGTGCTGGATGCACAGGGCTGGTTTCACAGCGGTGACCGGGTCACGGTCAATGCGGCCGGTGAATTTGAATATCACGGTCGCCTGGATCGCATGATCAAGAGCGCTGGTTACCGCATCGAACCCGCAGAGATCGAGCAGGTGTTATGTGCAGTGCCAGGTGTTTTGCAGGCTGCGGTGGTGGGTATCCCGGATTCGCTCAGCGGTACCCGTATAGCTGCTGCCGTGGCTGTCGAAGGGGCAGACCGTGCGTCACTGCAGGCCCATGCAAGCAGGCAACTGGCTGCCTGGATGCGGCCGTCCTTCTACCTGCTCGTGAAGGATTTACCCTTCCTGCCGAATGGCAAGACCGATTACCAGGGTGTTTCCCGGGCCATTGAGCAGGTACTGTCAGGATGACGCATTTGAGCACAGTGCCCGAACTGGGGCCGCCGGAAGATGACTCGCCGGAATTGGCGCGGGCGCGCTTCCATGCTTGTGCCGCCAGTGGCCTGCTGCGCCACGCCGTCAACAGACAATATGGTGGCCTGGGTGACAGCTTCCAGGCATTGACAGCGGCGCATGCGGAACTGGGGCTGCGCACCCGGGATCCCGGATTGCTGCTGGCTATCAATGCGCATCTATGGGGTGTGGTATTTCCTTTGCTGCGTTTCGGTACTGAACAACAGAAACAGGAGTGGTTGCCAGGTTTGCTGGATGGTGAGCTGATCGGCGGGCATGCCATAACCGAACCGCAGGCCGGTTCCGACATCGACGCCCTGGCGACCACGGCCGTTGCGGTCAACGGCGGTTACCGGCTGCAAGGAAACAAGCGCTATATCACCAATACCCCGCTGGCCGATGTGCTGGTGGTATATGCCAGAGAGGCGGGGGAAGCACCTCTGTCGGCGTTCATGGTGAGGCGTGATGATCAGGGGGCAGCATTCCGCAACGGGCCAGTCGTCAGGGGTTGTGCGACGGCAACCATGGGTGATGTGGTGTTGTCCGGCTGTGAAATTCCGGCAGGGCGCCTGCTGGGCAGGCAGGATGCAGGCGCCATCATGATCCAGCTCGCACTGGAGCATGAACGGGCATTTATATTCGCCGGGATAAGCGGTGTAATGCACTGGCAGTTACAGCGTGCAATCGAGTACGCGCGCTCACGCCCGGCCGGCAGTGGTTACCTGGCTGGCGTGCAGGCGGTTACCCACCGGATTGCCGCCATGCAGCTGCGTCTGGATACAACCCGTCTGTGGATTCGCGAGTGTGCGCGGCTGCTGGATGACGGCAAGCGGATAACACTGGCCAGTGCCCAGGCAAAGTTATATGCCAGCGAGGCCTTTCTGCAGTCCAGCCTGGATGCGGTGCATCTCCTGGGTGCTGCCGGTCTGGAGGGTGAACTGCCCGCGCTGGTGCACGATGCCATGGCCGGGCGTCTGTTCTCGGGGAGTTCCGAGATTCAGAAGAACATTATTGCTGCGATGCTCGGGCTGGGTGCGAGAAAGGGCTGAGCGGAAATAAACCCGATCATTGCATAAACCTTTAATGTGGGAGCGGCGCCTCGCCGCTATTCGCGCCGAGAGGGGGGCGCTCCCACAGTTGTAATCAGGATCTCGCCAGCAGTGAATTCCAGCAATGTCAGTGCGGAGCAGGTTTCAATAATTAAATTATTCACACAGAATGCCCTGTTGCTGCATTTGTTTCCACAGCTGTTTCCATGACGTCCAGTTATGTCCACCTGCATTCGTGAAGATATGATCGTCCGGCAGGGTGCCGGCAAACAGGGCTTGCGCCTGCCGAAATTTGTCTGTTGCACCATAACCAAGATAGAAGCGGGGAAAGTCAGTCGTTGTTGATGCATGCTGCTTTCGTTGTAACCAGATATCCTGGAGTGGTTGTTCAGCAACCGTAGCGGATGGTTGCCAATTCTCCACGCTACCCGCTGCTGTTATCGAGTCTATTAGTTCGTCACTTCCGAGCCAGGGTCCCAGTAATATGAGTGCATTGACCTCCGTACCATAATATTTCGCATACAGCAGTGCACCAAGACCACCCATTGAGACACCTGCAATTCTGATGTCAGTATAGCCGGCCTGTCGTGCCGGGATGATTACGTCATTGTGTAACCGTTCCACGATGGTACCGGCTTCGTAGTAACCATAATGAGCGTCCACGCTGACCAGGTCGCAGGGTTGTTCAGACTGCTGCACCGTGCCGATAAAACCATGCTCGTCGAACCTGTCGACAGGGTCATGAATGCCGGGTAACAGTACCAGCAGGGTCCTGGACGGGCTGCTGCCGGATTGGTAATACTTGAAAGGTACAGGGGTGACCGTTGACCTTGCCTGGTGGCAACCCGATGTCGCCAGTGCAGCAGCAAGCAATATCATGAGGAGCGTGCGCGGAATATTAACCATGTGGTTGCTGGCTGATGCAACAGGGTAAACAAGGCTGCGCATTGTTATCACCAATTACCACAATCCGGTGTGTTCTGGCCAGCCGCTACCGCTTTCTGTTCTGACGGCCATCCAGTAACATACGCTGAAACTCATTGTTACCACGCCACAAATCGCCTGACAACAGCGCGGCGATGTCGTTCTTGATGGCTTCGTTACGGTCGGCCGCAAAGAACAGATGGTTCACCAGGCCATACTGGTAATAGCGTTCCACGAACAGCTGCATGGAACGGAAGGCCAGATTGTAGTGGTCATCGTCAACCGCATGGAGCACCGGGTCTCCCTCTGTTCCGGCAACCAGTGCAGGGTGCAGCCGGTCAGCGACACTTGCGGCGCTGGTAACGGCCAGGAAGACCCCGGAAGAAAAGATCGGGTCGAGAAAACCGGCGGCATCGCCACAACACGCATAGCGCTGCCCATGGCGCTGCGTATTGGTAAAGCTGAAATCCGCCTCGGCCCGCACCTCTGCCTCCTGTTCCGCATCTGCCAGCAATTCAGTGAGGATGGGAGAGGCGTTCCTGTAATGTTCAAAGAGCGCTGCACCGCGCCGTGACCTGTCGACGGACTGCTGCACCACCAGGCCGATGCTCAGGCGATTATCGATGAGGGGGATGATCCAGATCCAGCCGATATCCACCATCAGGACCTTGATATCACCGGACACGTACAAATCCCGGGCGGCGGTACTGTTTGCATTTCGGTAGTGTGTGTAGAGTGCAAAGCGGCCGAGATTCTCGATGCGTACGATGCCGGCCTGTTTTCTGCCCATGAGAGTGCTGCGCCCGGTTGCATCGACAAGGTAGCGCGTCCGGTACTGCCCCAGCCCGGTGGTGACCTGTACGCCGTCGGCATCGATAGCGACGGCCGTTACCGATTCCTGCTGCTGCAAGCGGGCGCCGTGACGAACTGCGTTGTCGATCAGCATGTGGTCGAAACGGGCACGCTCCACCTGGTAGGGCTGGTACTGCCCACTGAGGCAAAAACGCACCTGTTTGCCGATGTTTTCATCGATAAACTGGGCACCGTTCTTGCGCAGGTATTGCGTCCTGTCCCATTGGATACCCAGGCGGTCAAAAACCGGTGTGCTCAGAGGCAGCATGGATTCCCCAATATGAAAACGCGGGTGGCTGTCACGCTCGATGACCAGAACCCTGTGGTCCTGTTGTGCCAGCAGGGTGGCAGCAGTCGAGCCGGCAGGTCCGGAACCGGCTACAATGACATCATATTCTGCGACAGCCATCAGATAATTCCTCCCGAGACATTGAGTACTTCGCCGGTGATGTAGGATGCATCGTCAGAACAGAGGAAGGCAACGACCGCAGCGATCTCCGCGGTACTGCCGGCACGTTTCATCGGGACGACCTCCCTGATGAGGTCGGCCGGAATGTCCCTGATCATGTCGGTATCCACAAAGCCGGGTGCAACGACGTTGGCGCAAATGCCACGGCTTGCCACCTCTTTCGCCAGGGAACGTGTGGCGCCGATCAACCCGGCCTTGGCGGCGGCATAGTTCGTCTGTCCGCGGTTGCCATGCAGGGCGGCTATGGATGAGAGGCTGACTATTCTTCCCCAGCGCTGGCGGATCATTGGCATGATCAATGGCCGGGTGACATGAAAAAATCCGTGCAGGCTGGTATCGATTACGTCTCGCCACTGTTCTTCTTCCATGCCGGGGAAGGGTGCATCTGCGGTGATGCCGGCATTGTGTACGACGACGTCAATGGTCCCCTCGCTGGCGAGCAGGTCATGCAGCGCCTGCTGGCACTGTTCCCCGTCGGTAACATCAAAGCCGATAATCGACGCGCTGCCTCCCGGCGCAGTGATCCGGTCCGCGACCTCCTGCGCACTGTCAGGATTGTTGCGGTAGTGTATCCATACCTGCATGCCGTCTGCGGCCAGGCGTTCGGCGATGGCCCCGCCGATACCGCCACTGCCACCGGTAACAAGGGCCTTGCGTGTCATTCGTATTCCCCTGGCAGTAATGCAATCATCAAAGTACCTGTAAAGAAACACCGTTCATCGAAAAATACCTCGCCCTCGAATAAAGCCGCCTCCGCAGTGCCGGCCTGGTAGCGGGCCTGGATGTGCAGTTCTGCACCCGCCGGGATAGCCACCTGCTCGACCCGGAAGGATTTTACCTGCACGATAGCGCCTCGTCGCGCCGTGTCGCCGGTCATGCGTGTCCCGAGCAGGCTGCCCGCGGCCTGTGCCAGCAGCTCCACACCGCCCGTGGGAGGAAATAGTCCGTTGTGCAGCAGCGGGTTGTGGTCGTCGATTACACTGGTGCAGTGTATGCTGTCTGTGTCCTGCGCCAGTATGGTGGTCAGCATCAGCATGGGTGGCCGGTGCGGCAGCAGCTGTTCGAAATCGCAGTGTGCTGTCGATGTCACGGCATTACCATATCGATCAGCCAGGGTCGTGTCCCCGACGACAGGGTGATTTGTTGCCGGCCACTGCTTGCCTGTTGCAGTGTCTGCAACAGTGGCAGAGCGGCCATGGCCGGATTGCTAGCCGGGAAATCCGTGACAGGCCGGGCAGGAGTTGCAGCGCTTGCCTGAAAGGGTCGGTGTAGCAGTGGATAGTCGCGGGCATCACGGTCCAGTACCAGGGCAAATGCACAGGCCTTCCAGGTGTAGTCGGGCAGTAGCTGCTCCGGCATGGCCTCATCGTAGATGACCAGCAACACCTGCTTCGCGATTGTTTGCAACTGGCACCAGGCTTCCAGCAGACCAAGTGCAAAACTGTCCTGCAGTGCGCCCATGGCTTGCATGGAGGCCATGCTGCCGGTGGCCATACTCCAGTAGCCGGCTGCGGTATTGTGTACCGAGTTGTGGAACAGGGTGGGTGACAGCGGGTATTCCTGCCGGCTGATTGAACGGCATAGTTTGTCTGTAACCTGCATCTCACCGACGGCAGACACAAAGATGGCGGGCAGCTGGTGGTCGTTACCGGCAGCCGCACAGGCGCGCCCGGCGGCGGTAATTGCCACCCGTGTCGCTGTGCTGGTGCGGCGTCGCACCATGGGTGCCAGTATCGATGCGTCAAGTCCGGCATCTGCAAACCCGAGTCCGGTGGCGACATCCTTGTCCGGGATGCACAAGCCGCTGCCGAGGATGGCAACGGGTGCAGACAGTGCCGCGCTATCAGTCATGCTGCCAGCCCAGTACCACAGAGGTGTTGTTACCGCCGAAACCGAAATTGTTATTCATGGTAAGGGCAACCGGAATGTCCGTCTCGCTGTCACGGATGACGGTGCAGTGGAAGGCCGCGTCGACCTGCTTCAGGTTGCAGGTGCCAGGTCTGAATCCATGCCTGAGACTCAGCCAGGTGATGATGGTTTCGATGCCGCCGGAGGCCCCCAGTGTATGACCGGTCAGGCCTTTGGTGCCACTGCAACGGAGTTCGGGGCCAAACACCTGTTCCATGGCCAGCATTTCCGCGCGGTCGTTGAGTACGGTCCCGGTGGCGTGCAGGTTGACGTAGTCGATGTCTGCCGCCCTGACGCCGGCCTGGGCAAGTGCTCCGTGCATGGCGATGACGGCACCCTTGCCTTCCGGGTGCGGGGCGGTCATGTGATGGGCATCAGAGGATTCGCCGCAGCCCAGCAAGTGTACACAGTGCGAAAATGTGTCGTGTGGTTTTTCAAGCAACAGCAGCCCGGCACCTTCGCCCAGGCTGATGCCCTTGCGGTCCTTGTCCAGCGGGGTGCAGGGTTGTTCCGACATGATATCCAGGCTCTTGAAGCCGTGCATCGTCAGGCGGCACAGCGAGTCTACCCCGCCGGTCAATACCGCATCACATACCCCGGTCGTTATCAGCCGTTGTGCACTGGCCAATGATTTGCTGCTCGAGGAACAGGCCGTCGAAATCACGTAGCAGGGGCCTTCCAGTCCCAGTTCGGCCTGCAGGAAGCGCGCTGTCGCTACCCAGCTATGCTGGTTGGGCAGGCTGAATGATGCCGGCACCCGGCCATGTTCCTCCAGGGAGGCATAGGCATTCTCGGTTTCGTAAATGCCCGAGGTGCTGGTACCCAGCACGATACCCACCCGCTGTGCCCCATAGCGGTCAACGGCCTGTGCCACGGCGCTACGCAGTCCGTCAGCCGGGTGGTTAATGGTAGCGAGTGCAATTCGTGCGTTGCGTGTGGAGAATTCCTGCAGTGACGGGTTCAGTTTCGGGAGCAGGTCGCCCGCTACCTCGCCGCAGTAAGCCGGGAAGTCAATAGCAAACAGGCGCGGCGGATGCAGGCAGTGTTGCCCGTCGAGCAGGGCAGCATACAGACTCTGCGTGCCGAGACCGCAGGCACTGAATACCGAGCAGGCTGTGATGGGTAGTGGGGGCAGTGTGGTCATGGTGAGTGGCATCAATACAGTTAGCGTCTATTCCCTTTTGCTGTATGCCCAAGCATTACCGGGCACAATAGAAAACCTGCCAGTACCCCCGGGGCGACTGTCCCGGCAAGGGCATGCAAGGCAGGGTTTTCAGCCGCACCCAGACTGGCAAATGCTGCCGCAGTGGTTATGGCGGAGACAGTGATGGCCTGAAAGGTACGCTGCCTGTTGGCGCTGCTATTTTCCAGAAAAAACACGCCATAATCCACACAAACCGCCGCTGTCAGCAGCAGGCCGATCAGGTGTAGCATGCCTATAGCGGTGCCGGAAAGTCCCCACAGACCCACTAGCAACATGACTGACAGGGTGGCCGGCGTGAGCACTCGCAGTGCCTCCATGACAGACCGGTAGCGTACGCTCAGCAGTGCCAGGATGACCAGTATGCCCCATAACAGCATGCTCTGGGCCTTGCGCCGATAGTCGCTGGCTAATTGCCCGATAGCGTCCTTTTGACTGAAATAGCGGGCATCCGGGATGGCCTGCAGTGTGTCCTGCAATGCTTGGGGTTGATGCCTGCCCAGCCAGATGATTGCGGTGCTGCCGGTGGTGTCCTGCAGCAACTGCGTGGACAGCAGGGCAGCGGCCGGCGAGTCCAGGGCCTGTGCTGTTGCCAGCAGGGGCGCGGGTGCTGTGGTCAGCGCGGGAAAGGCGGCGGCGCTAAGTCCATGGTCTGTCAATGTTTTTATCCAGCGTTCCCGGACCGCCGGGTTAAGGGCGTCGTTCCACGCCTGCGCGTTGCGGGTTTGCAGCTGTCTTGATGCAATCCAGGGAAACAGCGGGTAGTACGCGTCCAGCTTGCCCTGTTGCTGCAGTTCTGCCAGCTGCCGTTGTACCTCCTCAGCGGTTTGCAGCACGGCTTCCATGTCGTCACCGCTCACGAGAACGAAGCGACCGGGTTCGATGCTGGACAGGCGTGCACGTATCGAACGGTCTGTTTCTGCCAGTTGTTGCAGTGATGGCGCCAGCGTGCCCAGGTCATCACTCCAGCGTATCCGGGTGCCGCCCGCCAGCAGGAGGCAGAGAATGGTTGCGATCACCAGGTAGTGTGAGCGGGAGCCGACAGCGATTGCGAGCACCCGTGACAGGTCGATGTGTGGCTGGACCTGTACACGGAACAGGTCCAGCAGATCGGGCAATATGAAACGGGTGATCAGTAATGCCGCAACGATACCGCTGCCGGTGAACACGGCCACCTGCTGCAGACCGGGAAAGCCACTGAGGCTCAGCGCCGTGTAACCGATGAGGGTGGTTGCACCGCCGACCAGCAGTGCCGGCCAGATGCGGCGGATGGCCAGCACCCGGTCCGCGCCGGTACTGTTCCCTGCATGTACCATGCTGTGAATGAAGTAATCGATACAGACACCGATCAGTGTGGTGCCGAGGGCCAGCGTCAGGCCGTGCAGGTAGCCATATACCCACTGGGTCAACAGGGCTGCGATGCCAGCCGTCGTGAGCAGCATGATGCTGATGCACAGCAGTGCGCGGAACGATCTAAACACCAGCCAGGACAGCAGGATGACGAGCCCGATAGAGAGGGTGCTGATGCGGGTGACGTCGCGCTTGACCTGGGCCTGGATGTTGGCGGCAAATACCGGTACGCCGGTCATTGCCAGCGTAAAGCGCTCGTCGTGGTGGCTGTTCAGTGCGCTGAAGATCTCTGTCAGCGTCTGTTGAAAGCCTTGCTGGGCGAGGGTATCCAGCCCCGCGGGCCACGTTTCCAGGAAAAATGCACTAAAGGCAGGGTCTGTGTCCGGTGGCTTGTATGCCTGGGTCACTCGACTGAACCATGCCAGCGTCAGCAACATGGGATCGTCAGCCAGCAGTGATTTGACCAGTGACGGGTCGGGCCCCAACAGTGCTGCCTTGATAATATCCGCCTGTGATGCCATGCCTGCCGGACTGAGTAGCCGGCTGATTTCATGTTCGGGTTGCAACGACTGCAGCTGCAGCTGGTGGGGTGCATAAAAGCGCAGCAGCTGCAGGATGTCTGTCTGGCTGAACGGCTCTGTCCAGACACGCCGGACCTGCTCCGATTCCGCCAGCGCCCGTTGCAGTGCCGTCATGAATTCTCCGGCGGTGGGACTGGCAACGCCCGGGTGGGCAATGCTGATCAGGTAGCGTCGCGCCAGTTTTTCAGATTGAATCTGGCCTACCCGGTAACCGGGGTCAGCGGCAGTACCGGAAAAAAAGAAGTCACTGATATCGGTACGGATGGTGGTCAGTTGCATGGCTGACGTGGCAAGGCCGGCAGCAAACAGCAGAAAGACCCATGCCCTTGTCATGGTGCTTGATGTATTGACTCGAGTAGCTGCTGCATTTTGCGCCCGGCTGCCTCGCCCTGCGACTGTAATGACAGTTGCCATTCCGTCCGATCACCGTCTGCATGTTCCAGCACCATGCGGTCCGGCCCGAGGCCGCTGTCACCGGATAGCTCTATGCGGATGATGCCGTCTGCCGTGTTCTGCCGCGGGGCGAGTTGCAGGGACCAGCGTTGCCCGGCAGTCTCGAAGCTGTTCACGTCGTACCGTTCCTGTTCAGTGTCACCGGTCGGGCGATACAGCAGTTGCATGAAAGGCTCCATTCCGGGTACTGCAAACGGGTGCTCCAGTTTCAGGCTGCGATCGATGTTCTGCCCCGCGTCGATATGCTGCATCCGGTCGGCAGTGATGACGGTAAACACAGGCGTCGGTGATTGCCGGGCAATGACCATCTGTTGCGGGGAGATGTACATGTCCCCGGTGGCCAGCCACGGTTCCTCCAGCAGTTTCAGTATCCGGGTTTCCCGGTAGCTGAAATGCCGGGTCTCCTGTATGCGGATACGTTCCAGCACGCTGTCTGGCGTGTCCTGTGCCACCGTCAGCACGGGAAATACTGCCGCTGCAAGCAGCAGCAGGCTAGCCAGTATGCTGTGTGGCTGTCGTATCATGGCCTGCGATGATGTCCGTAACGGCATCCGGCACGTACGGTTGTAGCACTCCCGCCAGGTCGCACACTGCCTGCTTGGTATAACCGTAGGCGGCACGTTCTCCTGATCCGGCTGCGCATATCTGGTACTCGATGCGGATGTAGTATTCCCATTCACGGAAGCGTGCCGAAATGTCGATCTGTTGTCCGTATCGAAGTGCTGTAGTGTAGCGGCATTGCGATTCAATGACAGGGAATGAAAAACCAAGACGTCCCATGTCATCGACATCAAAGTTCAGCGAGCGGTACAGTGCGGTTCTGGCAAGTTCAAAGTACTTGTAGTAGTGCCCGTGCCAGACTATGCCGAGGCTGTCGACGTCGTGAAACGGGATTTCATGGTGGACCGTGACAGTCATGACCTGGTTTCCGCCTCCACGTTCCAGAACTCATAGAAATTAAACCAGTTGTAGGGATATTCCCGGGCCTTTTCCGCCAGCAGGTCAGCGTAGCGCTGCGCATAAACCTGGGCCTGCTGCTCGCGTTGTCCGCGTGCCAGCTCTACATGGTCGGCCAGCTTGCTGACGTATGTATCGTAACTGTAGTGGCCGACCCGCAAGCCGAAAAAACAGAATATCGGACAATGCAGGATGGCAGCGAGATAATAGGGGCCTGACGGCAGCCAGGCTGGTTCACCCATAAAGTCGACGGCCACCTTTTTTTCACCGATACCGGTGCGGTCGCCAAGGATCGCGAGAACGCCACCGCTGTCGATCACGTCGCGCATGCGAAATACCGCGTCGGGTTCGGTCGGGTCGATAAAGTTCTGCTGCAGTTTCGGGTTGATCGCATCGAGTGCCTGGCGGATCTTGGTCGAGCCGGCAAAGTAGGCGACGATATGGATATCAATGTTCAGCCTGTCCCTGGCGAACAGCTTGCAAGCCTCGAAACTGCCCAGGTGCGAGCCCAGCATGATAAGACCGCGACCTTCTTGCTGGGCTTGCATCAGTGCCTCGCGTCCGCTGGGGCGCACCTTAAACTGGTCTGCATCGCCGACAAGAATAGTAACGCGGTCGACCAGGCAGCGTGAAAAGGACAGTAGCTGGCGGTAATAATCAGACCAGCGGGTCTGACCCTTCACCCGGGTGAAGAAATGCTTGCTGGCCCGGTGTGCCGTGCGCCCGGTAATGAAAAAATAGGCGGTGATCGGGTACAGCAGCAGATTGACCAGCCAGCGGCGCCGGCGCTGGCACAGCCAGATCATGAAGTTGATCAGCCAGCTGCTGCCCCGTTCCCTGGCCGTGATCCAGTCGCTCATTTCCTGCGTACCTTGCCGGGGCGCAGCAGCCAGCGCAGCGGTGCCTGCAGGACCAGGATGGTGTGCAGGCCGACGTTGAGGACGTTGTCATGTATGCCGCGGAAGTGTGAGATACCCCCTTCCACGGCGGACAGGTAGCGTATCCGGGTGGGGATGGACTGTACCGGGATGCCTGCCCAGTATGCCCGGATCATGATTTCCGGGTCATAACACATTCTCGCGCACAGGGTGTGCAGTGCGCAGATCGGGGCAACCGGATAAATGCGAAAACCGCACATGGCGTCGGGCAGTTTCAGTGTACCGGCCTCGAGGGCGATCATCAGGGTGGTCAACTTGCGGCCATACTTGCGAATTGCGGGAATGTCATCACCGAATACCGGTGCACCGAGTATCAGCGCATCCGGTGCGGCATGCATGTGCGCCAGAAACTGCGGGACGTCACCCAGGTCATGCTGTCCGTCGGCATCTACCTGCAGGGCATGGCTGCAGCCGAGTTCCAGGGCACATTGCAGTCCTGTCTTGACGGCAGCGCCCTTGCCGCGGTTGACGGGCAAATGCTGTACATGGATATGCTCCGGGTTGCGGGCAGCCAGTTGCTCGATAATGGCCTGCGTTTCATTATCGCTGCCGTCGTCCGCTATGATGATGTCCTCTATATGCCGTTGCAGACCATCGACAACCTTCGCGATGGTCATGGGGTTGTTGTACACCGGGATCAGTCCGCACACTTTTTCAATCAAGGGTGTTACCTGCCAGCTGTAGAAAACCCCTTGATACCACGGTGACATTATTCGCCACGCTAAAGCTGGCATCACCGGATGACTCTCGTTGCAGACGGATGGCAAGGGCGTCGCCCGGTGCTACACGGCCGGTGAATTTCAGACCGCGTCCTCCAGTAATAATAACGTTCCAGTTTGTTTGTTGTAACAGTGAATTGAGCATTTCGATCTGGACCGCCGCCGGCATGATGGGCAAAGCCGGGAAATGTCCATTGAAGAAAGGCATGTCAGCCCCTACCTGGCAGTTGCAGGTGAGGATGTTGCCGTCCCGGGAGTGGCGGATATTGTCAAAATTGAACACGGGTCCGGTCAAACTCATCGAACAGTTGTGCCACTGCATTACAGGGTAATTTGCCGCTGCTTGTGCGTGGCAGTTGATCAACCACCAGTATGCGTCGGGGAATCTCGATGCCATCGAGCTTGTCGCGAAGCTCCGCTTGCAGTTGTCGTGGTGACAGTGGATAGTCCCCGGCTGCCACGACGGCTGCCCAGATGGCCATGTCGCGTACCACTCCCTTCGCGGGTACCGCGATGACAGCAGCCTCCGCAACGCCGTGACAGGTGCAGATGCTGTCCTCGATATTCGTCAGGGATACCCGCTTGCCCGCAATCTTGACGATGGCATCCGCGCGGCCCAGCAAATGAAAGTGTCCCTGTTCATCCAGCAATACCCGGTCGGCTGTGAGGAACCCGTCAGTGAATTCATCGCTGACAAAGGGGGAGTCTACCTTGAGCAGGTCCTGTTCTACTGACAGCTTGACCTGGGGAAAGGTCTGCCATGTCCCGGTGGATGTGTGCCGGCGATGACCCACAACGCCGGTCTCGGTGGAGCCGTAGATTTCGAGGATGTCAGTGCCGTGCTGCTGTTGCCACTGCCGGGCGAGGCTGCCGGGCAGTGGAGCGGCGGATGATACGCACAATATACCGTGAAGGTCGGTGCCGTCTTCCACTGTCGCCTGGTACTGGGCGGGGACACTGATCAGTGTTTTTCCGCCATTTTGCTGCAGGGCCAGTAACACGTCGCCAGGGTAGCGGGGCATGTCGTCGACCCATGCGTTGCCCAGCACCCAGGGCAGCAAAATCGAGAAGGTCAGTCCGTAGAGGTGCTGTGGCGGCACCCCGGCCACCACTGGCCCATCAGGCCAGTCGAACTCCGCAGCAATGGCGCGGGCTTCATTGAGCAGCCTGGTGACAGATTTGGTGATGATCCTGGGAGTGCCGGTTGAGCCCGAGGTAAACAGTTTCAGCGCGTGTAGGTTAGCGGGCAGCTGCGGCTCCCAGCTGCCGTGTGCTGCACTGGAATTATTGCCCGGTAACTGCCGCCCCCATTCAGCATCACATTCAAAGGCGATGTTGAACCGGTTGCGGATGTCCCGCAGGGTTTCATTTAGGTGATTGGGTGGCAACACGACTGTCCGCTTGCTCAGCCAGGATGCCAGCAGGCCGACACTGAATGCATAACGTCCCGGGCAACTGATCAGGATGTCGCCGTCATGCTGCAATTGTCTGGCAAGCCGTTCGATATCGGCCTGAAACTGTCCGAGCGAAATGGCGGTGCCTGCCATGCAGGCCAGCGGTTGTGTTTCACTTGACGCAAAGTGCAGGCAGCAGTTGTCTGGTTGATCAGGTGCCGTCATGCTTTTTCTGTTCCCAGACCTTGTGGCCGTTGTTGATCATGCTGCGCACAGTGTGGGCGAGTGACGGAATTTCCATGTGGGGAAAAGCAATCCTGCGCCACAGGTATTCACCCACCAGCAGGGTGCCGATAAGCAGGTAGACAATCAGTCCGTTGTAGAGAACCCAGGTCGCATCATCGCCCCAAATGGCAAGCCACACACAGCCCGCAATATTGGCAGCAAAGAAAACAGTCCACAGAATGGTCAGTTTTCTGCAGTAAGCGGCAATGCCGGGCGGGAGTGCGTCGCCGAAATCCAGACGTGCAAATTGCTCGATCAATGGAGTGGTTTTC
>Ga0316194_10001019_pt1 | contig 19074 bp, 14 predicted proteins | sample CroRivsedime1_MG_FD_204936 | JGI IMG/M metagenome (GOLD analysis project Ga0316194, IMG submission 204936) | Coastal sediment microbial communities from Maine, United States - Cross River sediment 1 | ecosystem: Environmental > Aquatic > Marine > Coastal > Sediment | place: USA: Maine...
AAGCTAAATTGCGCATGGAACTCGGCGCAAAACTGGTGCAGCTATATACCGGACTCATTTATCGCGGTCCTGGACTGGTTAACGCAATCGCCCGCGCGCTTTAAACAAGTCTCTGGTTTAGCTTGGTCGCTTCGATAATCGCCACCAGCGGAGACAAACGGCAAACATAACTGCGCCGGTCGCCGATGGACTGGGCAAAAATTAATGTCGCAAAATTATCGCCACCCGATGATTGAGATTCTCAGCATCCAGCGCCGTGATCTCGGCTTACCCGCCGCACTCCAGGCTAACCAGGTAGCCTCCATACTTGCGAATATTGATGACACCATTATCCAGAATCAGATACTGCCCCTTGATAGCGTCGAGCCTGCCTTCGACCCGTGGTTCCTTGTCGAGATTGAAACTGGTGACTTTGGTGGGATAAGCAAGCGCCGGGAAATGCAAATCGAGGCTACTGTCGGCGCTGGCAATTTCTTCAGCATCAGCAATCAGTTCCGTATCGAGTGTCGACTTTACCTGCGGCCACAGGGTCTCATACAACTGATATAGATCGATATTCTCGACCTCGTTTTTCAGCATATTGCGCCAGTTGGTACGATCACCGACATGCTGCTTGAAAGCATGCTCGATCAGTCCAGCGTGATAACGTTTGGTGACCCGCAGAATAGCCAGTGCCTGCACCGCCCCCTGATCGATCCAGCGAGTCGGTAGCTGGGTCTCGCGGGTAATACCTATCTTGACGCCCGAAGTATTCGAGAGATAGATGATATGTGGACGCATACAATTGGACAGACCCCATTCCGGTTCACGGCAGGTGCCGAGGTGGTAATGACAGGTTTCCGGGGATACGATGCAACGATCGCATTGCGCCAGACTGCTAAAACAGGGGTAACAGTAACCCTGGCTGAAACTCTTGCGCGTGACTCGACCGCAGTGGGTGCATTCAATTTGCTGCAGGTAGTCGATCTTGATGCGTTGACCCAGAAAGTCGCTTAGCCTAACCCGCTGCCCACCGAGTTCAAGGCTGTAAGCTACCGGAGGACCGGCCTCGGTATGCATCTTGTGAAGATTACCCTGAAGCTTGAGCATCACCTGGTCAGGTTGAAAACCGATTCCTGCAACGCGCTGAGACCTACCTTGCGCCAGCGCGGACGTTCATCGATGACATTGCTGGTCTCCAGCGCGTGAATAGAAAATGCACCCTGGTAGCGCTGTATGATTTCTTCGGTTGGCACTGAAAAAGGTGGGCCCTGCATTTCCGCCTGGTCGTATTCGAGTGAGATTAGCAGCATATCACAGGTCGCCGGCAGAATAGACAGCATGTGGTCGTAGTAGCGCGGTCGGTCATGGCGCTCGAGCGCAATCAGAGCTGCCCGGTCATAAACCAGCTGACAATGGCTCAAGTCGTCTTGCTCTAAATCGAAAAAATCACCCTGCAACAGAGTGATATTTGCCGATTTGTATTGCACGAATCGAGCCGTCTCCACGCGTTCGAAGTCGAGCGAGTTTTCTGCGAAAAAAGCCTCGATCGCAATCGACGACAATTCGATACCAACGACCTCAAAGCCTTGCTGTGCGATCCAGTGAATATCTACCGCCTTGCCGCAAAAGGGTAGAAAAACGCCACTGCCCGGTGCCGGCACAAGGCGAGGGAACCAGTTTTGCAGATGGCGATTGACGCTGGCCTCGTGAAAGCCGATACGGTCTTCCTGCCAGCGATCCAGCCAGTGTTTGTTATCAACCATTCGATTGACTCAACTGAGGGGGTGAATCAAAGCCGAACTTTGACGCAATTTCGGCCATTCTTTTTAGCCACGAACAGCGCCATGTCGGCACGCTTGACCATCGAAGCATAATCACCGGTATCGTCGGTCAGTGCGGCCACGCCGATACTGAGAGTTGCCGTCTTCTCACCATAGGCAGTCTTGTAGCGGGCGGTACTTACATGCTGCCGGATCATTTCGGCAAATCGTTCAGCCGCATTCATATCGACCCTGGGCATCAGCACACTCAGCCCATTCTGCCCATAGCGTCCGAGAATTTCCTTTTCCTTGTCGACCTTGGAAAAAATATACTTCACGATTGCCGCGAAAACCTTGTAAGCAACCTCGTCGCCATCCTGTTCACGCAATTTGGACAGTCCGTCCACCTCGATAATCATTACCGATAAAGGATCACCCTCAACAGCAGCCGTGCGGTAGCGATCGATTGCAATCTTGTCCGCATTGTCACGGCTCATCAGAGTAATGGTTTTCTTCGCTGAAGCTTGTTCCTGCTTAAATTTGGTGATGACGTCCAGTGGAGCCAGGTTTTGATCGGACCCAGTGAAGCTGTGATCGGTCATTTCCATATCCCTGTCATCGGCAGTGGAAATAGGCCCCGTTGGATCCATCGGCGGGTTGGTGTGGATCACCGATTCCGGTCTGGGGTTCGATTCCGGTCTGGGCTTCGATTCCAGTCTGGGCTTCGGCACAGGAGCCTGCTGCGTGCGCGAGCTGCGCTTGAAAATCAACATGGCCTGCGCGGCTATACTGACACTGGAAACCATGTCCAGCCGATCAAAAGGTTCGGCTGCGCGCCGCAGACTGATAATCCCCAGTAACCTGGAATCATTGAATATCGGAATATCGAGTCGGTAGGAAGTGAAACGTTGCTTCTTCCGGCCCAGGAATCCCTTGACCGTCTCGTGCTCGGCACTCACCGTGGCCTGGCGGGTCTGGGTCAACTTACCGAGCAATTCTTCCGACCACAGCGTCGCATTGTCGTTTTCGAACAACTCACCTTCTATCTTGTCAGGTACCGGCTTCGGTCCCTGCCCCTCGAGCGAAGTAAGCACGTAGGAATCGAATTCGATAACCGGCTCAAGATGCTTCTTCAACAATGCGATCAATTCCTTGAAATCAAGAATCCCACTGAGGGCCAGGTCCAGATCAATCAGGGTAAATGACCATAGTTCCTGACGACTGTTCATACTTTTGTTAGCTTCAACTTGCAGAAACAGCATGCGCCGGGCGCGCTCTGCAAGATAACCGAGAGAGGCTGCGAGCATAACCGCAACGGAAAGCAACAACGATACCAACAACATCCGGAAACCTGAAATATCGGTCATGAACATGACCGCCACGAAGGCGCAGGCGAGCAGCACATTCAGTAGCAGGGTCAAGACCATTCGAACCGTTTTGAGACTACCAAGCCAAACCACCAGCAGCACAAACTCGATCACATGATAAGGGTTGTACTTCTGCAGAAATACCGCACCGATCACCGTACCCATGGCCAACAGGCCATTGGCCACAAGGCGAAGCTGCTGATGGCCAGGCTCAGTTGAAAAGCGGCTGACGAGCAGGTTGACCATCGCCAGCAAGGCCGCCAACAGGTAACCGTACATCGGCATAGCCATTTCAATGCCGCGAGTATGAAACTCAATGTAGGCGAAGGTCAGGCACAACAGGGATAGAACGCCGAAAGCGAGCACGCTCGCATCCTGCCCGCGTTGCTTTTGCATATCGCGGTACTTTGCCTCGGTATTGGCATCTCGAAATTCAATCCGAAACGATTTTTTATACCTGTTTATCAGGTCTTCCGACACATTAATTTACCCTGAGTATTGGCTTCACAAAAACAAGCAGATCAAATCGAACTTTATGTCCGCCACGCCGGAATGATCGTCGCGAGGCCTGTAATCATGCTTGATCTGCTTATCTATAGACTACTTTTGTACTCTTTAATTCTAATCCCTGGATCTCCGCGTCCTCACGTCGAATGGCATCACCTGCAACTTTTTATTAAGTGCATTTGACACAAAACGACTAACGCTGAGCAGATTATAGCTTAATTTTATAACTTTCAAGGGCTTATGTGACCTTGTTCATATTCTGCTTAAGCTGCATTTCGAATGATAAAGTTACCCGAAACGGTAATCGACCCATTTCATTGGCAATGATATTCTCAAACCTCATCGCAGGACCGTATGCGCCCGCGGTAACTAGATCAGCACAAATTCGTGATTAGCGTTGAAATCAATGTGTCATGATCAAAATTCTGTTAAGTTCGGTCGTTTGCTACAGACCCCGATGACTCGATGATTCAGCTGATTTTACAGCAGGAGTACCTGGCCTTTATTCTGATCGCGTCCGCGCTGATCTTCTCCCTCACCTTTCACGAATTCGGTCATGGCAAGATGGCGTCACTGATCGGTGATGACACCGCTGAACGTGCCGGACGCCTCACGCTGAATCCGATCCCCCACATCGACCCCTTCGGATTACTGATGGTGTTACTGATCGGCATCGGCTACGCCAAACCGGTGCCAGCCGACCCGCGCAAGTTCAATACGCGCTGGGGTGTCCTGCTGGTGGCGGCCGCGGGGCCGGCGATGAACCTGCTGCTGGCCATTATTGTCATCAACGTGTACGTGATCGGGCTGAAACTTGATATCGGGTTATTTCAAACCTCGATCGCCAATTTCTTTTTCACCTACCTGGCGTTGATCAATATGTTGCTTATGTTGTTCAACCTGCTGCCGATCGGCCCGCTCGATGGTAGTTATATCCTGCCTTATGCGCTGCCCCGGGACGCGGCGAGACGCTACCAGATGCTGAATGCGCGCTATGGAACCTATTTCCTGCTGGGCCTGATCGTTTTGAATTTCCTCGGCGTCCCAGTGTTCGAGTCGCTGTGGAAGCTTGGCGAGTTCATGCTTGGAATCATCCTTTTCGTATGAAGGATGTTGAAGCGGGCGTCCACGCAGGCCTCTGGCTGATTATTGATTAGTGAAAGGCACGCGGCTTGGTCAGTTCGATAATCGCCGCTGGCTGCTCCGCCTGCTCTTCATGGCGTATCGATAAAAGCTCTGCACCCGAGCGAAAATCGAACACGCGTTTTACCAGGATTGAATGCGATTCGTGTACCCGCTGCAAACGTCCGACTATTGCCAGAAAAGGCTGCTGGTCGACTGCGCGATAAAAACGGGTATACACCTGGGGCGTAAATGCGAGGTTGATAAAACCGGTTTCATCCTCCAGCGTGACAAAAACCATGCCCTTTGCCGTTCCAGGCGACTGCTTTACCAATACCATACCGAACGCAAACACATCGCAGTCAGCAGGTAACTCCAACAATCGATTGGCCACCACAAATTTCTCTTTTGCGACCCTGTAAGGCCACTGTTCCTGTTTGATAATTTGCGCAGGATGCTTTCCCAGGCTGGTGTGAAAAGCGCTGAAGTCTTTCTGTATCGATTCAAAGCGCGTCTCCGGCTTCCAGTCGATTCCATCATCAAGCGGATCGAGCAGCGGTTTGTAGCCTGCCGCTTCGGATTTCCACAACGCGTTCGAGCGCGAATCGCCAAACTCCTCAAACAGGTTGGACGATGCGAGCAGTGTCAGGTCATCACGCGCCAGCGGGCAATCCCGCGCGAACTGTTCAAAATCACCCCACTTCAACGACTCCTTGCGACCGGCGATAATCTGTTCCGCACTGCTCGAAGACAAACCCTTGATCAAGCGGAAGCCGAGGCGAATCGCATAATCCTGCGCAGGCGCGGCTCGTTCGAGGCCGTGATCCCACTGTGAATAATTGAGTGATATTGGCAATAGCTCGATGCCTTCGCGCCGCGCCGCCTGTAACAGTGCATGCGGCGAATAAAAGCCCATCGGCTGTGAATTCAGTACTGAAATGTAAAACGCTGCTGGGAAATGACATTTAAGGTAGCAGGAAGCGTAAGCGATCAGGGAGAAAGACACCGCGTGCGATTCGGGAAAACCATACTCGGCAAAGCCTTGCATCTGGCCGATTATCTGCTCGGCAAACTCAGCCTTGATATTATTGTCACGCATACCCTGCTCGAGCTTGCACAACAGCGGATGTAAATCGCGATTGAAATCCTTGATGCCCCAGGAACCGATCTTCTTGCGCAGTTCGTTCGCTTCACCGGCACTGAAATTACCCACCGCGATGGCGATACGCATCGCCTGTTCCTGGAAAATGGCAATACCGAGGGTGCGCTCCAGGATCGGTCGTAATCGCTCATCCGGATAAGTAACCGCTTCCAGGCCCTCGCGACGGGCAAGAAATGGGTGGATCACCTTGCCCTGGATTGGCCCCGGCCGAATAATGGCAATCTCAATCACGAGGTCATAAAAACAGGCTGGTTTCAAACGCGGCAACATCGACATTTGCGCGCGCGACTCGATCTGAAAAGTACCGACCGTATCGGCCTTTTGTATCATCGCATAGGTCGCCTGATCGTCATCTGGAATTGCGTCCAGTCGCAGGCGCTTGCCGTAGTAATGCTCAACATAATCAAAGCATTTACGAATGGCCGACAACATGCCGAGGCTCAGGATATCGATCTTGAAAAAACCGAGCGCCTCGATATCTTCCTTGCTCCACTGAATCACGCTACGCCCGGGCATGGTTGCCGGCTCCTGTGGTAACAGGCAATCAAGCGGTTTGTCGGCAAGCATAAAGCCACCCGAGTGAATGCCGAGATGGCGCGGGAAGCCGTGCAGTTTCTCACTCAACTCCATCCACAGCTGCCAGCTCACGCGCGTGACGGCCGAGTTACCGGCTTCGTGATCGCGCTTCAGGGCCATGACGATATTATCGGTGCCAGTGCCACGGTAATAACGGCTTGAGGCAATCTTCGACATTTTTTTCAACAGGGCATCGTCGGCGCCCAGGGCCTTACCGACGGCACGCAGTGCGCCCTTGCCCCTGAAGGTAATCACGTTGGCCACCATGGCCGCACGCTCACGACCATAACGCCGATAAATGTACTGGATAACCTCCTCTCGACGTTCATGCTCGAAGTCGACATCGATATCGGGCGGATCACCACGCTCCATGCTGACAAAACGTTCGAACAGCAGATCAAACTGTTCAGGGTTAACGGACGTGATACCCAGCACAAAGCAGACACTGGAGTTGGCTGCGGAGCCGCGCCCCTGGCACAGAATATGCTGTTGCCGGGCCCAGCTGACGATATCCCAGACGGTTAGAAAATAATCGGCGAAGTCGAGTTGCCGGATGAGCGTCAGTTCGTGCTCGAGTTGTTGCAGTATCCGCGCGGGAGGACTCTGGTTGAACTTCTGCTCGGCACCTTGCTGCACCAGTTGCCGCAAATAGGCATGCGCATCCAGCCCCGCCGGTATCATTTCCTTCGGGTAATGGTATCCCAGTTGATCAAGATTAAACTGACAGTCACGATCTAACGCCTGCGACAGACCCAGTGCACGCCGATAATCCGGGATGACGCTGAATAGCCTGCGCAACTCATCCGCTCGATGCAGGCAGCGTTCGGCATTGGCAAAAAAATGCTCCTGGCATTCAGCAAAAACCCGGTTATTGCGTATTGCCTGGAGCAGGTCGCTGATTCGCTTCTGTGCGCGATCATGAAAAAAGGCATCCTGGCAGAGCAGGTAGTCAAGCTGATGTTCATGTGCCAGTTCGAGCGTTACATTGATCCAGCGATCCTCGGCCGGGTGTAAATGGCGGCTGACGGCGAGGAAATAACGACCGTCAAACAATTGTTTCAGTTCAGCGTGGCGCATCTGCCGATCCTGTTTGTGGGCATCAGACTGGTTACGGCCACGCATCAGGCCACGCATCGGCTGTATCGCGATCAAGCCATCAACCTTGCTGTTCAGCAGGAATTCGAGCGGCAGATGAGCATAGTCCTTCGATTCTCGATGCGACTGGCTCAACAGGCGATTCAGATTGGTATATCCGCGGTGGTCCTGCGCCACCAGCACCAGGGTATCCTGCAGGATCAGGGGCAGATCATGATCGCGCTGCAAGTGTATCTCGGCACCATAATTCAGCTTGAGGCCCTGATGATGAGCCTGGGGATGGCCCTGCTCAAGATTCTGCTGCTTCAGGCGCTCGAGTTCGCGGTAACAACGCGCAAGCCCATAGGCGCCATCAAAATCATTAATACACAGCGACTGGTAACCAAGGCGGCTGGCCGTTTCAACCAGATCACGCGGATGCGATGCACCCTGTAGAAAACTGAAATTGGTTTTACACAGCCACTCGTTGAAATGATCGAACATCGCCCTCTAGTGGTCCATGCGGCTAATAAGGTAACGCTCAGCCGCATGGACCACTAGCAAAACTCGCCTTGCTTGAACCAGCTACCATCCTGGTTGCAATATGCCCAGCTACAGCGACCCTTATGGTCCTTGAGGATGAAGTAATCACGGATTGACTGCAGCCCTTCAGGACTCAACCACCACTGACTGGAATTACGTTCGAGGAAAATTTTCTGCATCGGGCTCGCGCCATGCAGAGGGTTGTCAATCGGCTGCGGCGAGCGGAAATAGAACAGGGGCTTATTCACGGCACTGCAGGACCAGGGATAGTGATCCTGGGCCATATTCCGGGCCACACCGCGGATTGCTGACATCGACTCATCGACAGGAATCTGCGCGAATGATTGCTCAGGACAAAATGAAGCCCTCGCCTGGAAACACTCAAAGGCGATCGGCAGCTTGTTTTGCAGGCTCATGATTTGCTGATAATCGATTTGATCAAGCTCGCTGGCGAACAGCTCCCACAGTTGTGGCGCCAGCACGACCCGCTCACAGACCTCAAGACGCCACCACAGAAACGGCATGTTCTCGGGTAAATCCAGGTCGTGTTCTCGCGCCTGCAGCTTGCGCAGCAGGTCATCGTAAATGTAACGCGCCTGATACAACGCAGTGGCGTAATCAGGCCCATCGCGATGCAGCGAATAGGGGTGCCGGAAAGAAAGTTCAACCGTGATCTTTTGATCATTGAACAAGGTGATCTCCCAGCGCATACGGTTGATGTGAACACAGTCATCACGTTGAAACTGGTCACCAAGGCGCGCCAGGTCTTCGCGTAACAGGACTTCGATCAATGACCATTGGTTAACCGGATACTCAAGATCCCGCCTGACCTCGGGCAACTGCTCGATAGCGAGACTGATCCATGGAAACCCCCGCAACTGGCTCACATCAGTAAAACTCCACTGCCAGATCAGGCCCAACCACTTGCCGAAGCGGCGTGTAATCGAGTTACTGTCAGCAGCACTCATGTCCTGTGGCGATGCTACTCCGATGCGTTGAATGAATCGCTGCATGCGCGCCTGCTGAGCATGAAACGACTGTACCTGGAAGCCCCGCGCATTAATCGCGACCAGGTGGTTTATCAATTGTGTCTGCGCGTCAAACCAGCTGTCCCAGTCCAGTGTCCGGAAAATATTCTGATCGAGCCGGCTTTGCAGCAGGTAAAGCCCCCTGCCCTGGTGATGTAACTGGTAGTGCAGGTACAGCAGACATTGCCAGGGATTATTACCAAACACCGCAATGTAGTTTTCACCACCGTGATGCAACAACAATGGGCCAAATAATTCAGTCAGTTTGCAGCGCAGTTTTTTTTTCTGCTCAATCCAGAAAGGTTTGCAATCTTCGAGACGCGCCAGGCAAATCTCATCACTCCAGCGCATTGCCGTTGGTGACAACAGGAAAGGGTTATACGCCTGTGTGCTGAACAACGCCGCATACGCCGGAAAGTCGTCCTGCCCGCGCAGTTCCGAGAGCTCGATAACGCGCGTCTTCATTGGAGCACGCCCTGACGAGCCCGATCTAATCGAACATGAGCTCGACAGGAATCCTGGCTTACATTCGGGCCACATTCATTACCCGTAACCCGGGCAAGCAACCGACAATGGGTGACAAGATTAATTGTAGCGCCCATGTTCTTCGGCGACCGCCGCGTATGGCAATGAGATTCTGCCGCTGCGCGGCCCTTTAATAACCTGCAATGAAAAGGATTTTTGACCGCTCTGCCAGGTATTGATACGCAGGCTTGCGTATGGATTTCCACGCTTTTCAGAGAGGAAAAAGTGCCGTATCAAAAACACGATCTGCCCTTGCTTGCGCGCCTGCTGACTCACGAATGCCATGTCGCCACCGCTGAACCTGCGGGGTGCATCAATGATGATGCGCTTGAAGGTATCTTCCATGAACAAAGGCCGCAGCTCGCGTACCGGATTGCTCGAGCAAATGAAAAACAGGCGCTGCAGATCGACACCATGGCTGATCCAGCTCGATGCAAAAACACCAAGACCATGATGATGATAAATCCACACACTGGGGGGAATCTGCTGTTTCAGCAGCTGCAATGGAATCAAGCGCCCATTCAAACCCGGCGGTATCCCCCATTCGATCAGGTCACCAGGCCGGGTCTGTTGAAAACACTCATCGAGTGCGTCGATCCCCGAGTGCAATAACGCTGCCCGGGATGACTGTCCATTCTTTAATGAGCGCGCCGACTGTAATTGCCGTTGCAGGCTGTGGTCGGCAAATTTTGCAGGGAGTGAGGCCATGGTGTTTGTGCCCGCTTAAACCTTGCGGATGATCCCGACCAGCTTGCCGAGGATTTCAAGCGAGGCGGCAGGCACTACACGGACCGAATGTTCAGGGTTTGACGGCAGCAAATGTGCCTTGTCTGATTTTATCTGCAGACGTTTCAGAGTGATTTCATCTTCGATACGCAACGCCAGAATATCGCCCTTGTTAGCCTCCTGCTGACGTTTGATCATCGCGATGTCACCATCGGCGATCGAGTCTCCCGACATGCTGTCCCCGACCACGCGCAAACCAATGACATCGCCACCACCAAAGAAATCGTGAGTGACCGAAAAGGATTGCGGCGTTTCATCAAAAACCGGCGACGGCGTACCGGCCGGAATTCGCGCAACCAGATCAAAGGAGCCGGCATGGGCCTCGTTGTCATGAGAGAGCAGGTCGGGCAACAAATAATCGGAGACTCGCTGTGAGCGCTGCTGCACATAGCCTTTCTTTTCCAGCGCCTTCAGGTGAAAACGCGCGGTCGTATGCTGAAAGCCGAAATGCTGCGCAATTTCACGCAAGGACGGAAACGGCTGCCCCTGTTGCAATGCATCTCGGGTATAGTCGTAGACTGCCTGTTGAATGTCGGTAAGCGCTTCCATCGGGTCAATATAGTATATAACACCGTTGTATGCAACAGCGTTATATATTCGTGTAGAATACAAACCCATATGCCGCCGGACTTACCTGAAACCTATTACCTCGACAATGTGCTCACCCTGTTTGCCCACGTGCAGCGGGTGTATGCCGATATACTCGATCCCGAGCCGTTACAATTCCTCGAGCGCTTTGACGCGTTGAGCACCGATGCCCGAAAACTCTGTATCCGCCTGCTCAACCGCAGTCACGACCACTATCGTTGCAGCAAGCTGAATTATCCTGAGATAACATCACTGCCGGCAGCCATCACCGAACTGGCCGACAGCGGATTCATCGAGCTGAATAGCGAGATCGCACAGAGCGACCTGTTAGCGCTTTATACCCTGGCGGAATTGCACACCCTGATGAGTGATTACCCGGCCTTGAGCGCCTGCGGAAAACTGCGACGCAGCGAGCTTGAAACCCTGTTGATCGAATCCGCCGGTGACGAATTTTTCCAGCGACTGCAGCAACAGGATGATGTGCTACAGCTGCAACACCGTGATGAATACCTGCTGTGCCAGATGCTGTTTTTCGGCAATCTTAACCAGTCAATGACCGATTTCGTGCTCAACGACCTCGGCCTGAACCAGTTTGAAAACTACCGCATCGATCCCGAACATCGACCCTACCGCAACAACATCGAAATCCGACAACACTGGCTGCTCTACCAGCTGCAGGCACTGTTCGAGCCAGATAGCGCGGATTGCGAGCAGCTGCGTGAACTGGCTCGAATGATCCCGAACGATATCGACCATCAGGCACCAGGGTTTCGCAAAAGCGAACAACTGCGCTACGATTGTGCGCGCCAGCTGGAACGTCAGGGTGATTTGAAATCAGCCAGCCGACATTACCGTCAATGCCTGTTGCCACCGAGTCGTGAACGTCGTGCGCGTATCCACGATCAGCGCGGCAAACAGCACAAGGCACTCGAGCTGTGTTACCAGATCATTGAACAACCACTCGACGAACAGGAATTACAGTTTGCCTGCCAGTTCACCTTGCGCCTGTGCAAGCGCCACGAACTCACACCGCCCGAGTCCGTCGCACAACTGCACATCAGTCACCGCCCGCAGATTTTCGATCTGGAACTCGACTACCACGCATCGGTAGAGCTCGCCGTTGCCGAATTCTACAATTCAACAGACACCCGCGGCCACTGTTACTACGTCGAAAACAGCCTGTTCAACGGCGTACTCGGCCTGCTGATCTGGGACGTCATATTCGCCCCGCTGCCTGGCGCCTTTTATAACCCGTTTCAGTATCGCCCCAGCGATTTCTATTCCCATGATTTCTGCGAGCGGCGCAGTCAGCTACTGCAACAGACCTTTGCCGGGATCAAAAGTAATGACGATATCTGGCGCATCATTGAACCGCGTTGGCAACTCAAACAGGGCTTGATGAATCCACTGGTCAACTGGCAGGCACTCGACCTGGATCTCATTCAACTCGCGCTCGAACGCATCGACCACGCCCACTGGCGGGCGATATTCGATCGCATCCTGCAGGACCTGCGCAATAACCGCAGCGGCTTCCCGGACCTTCTATACTTCCCCGGCACGGGTGGCTATTGCCTGGTCGAGGTCAAGGGCCCCGGGGACAGCCTGCAAAAGAATCAACAGCGCTGGATGCAGTATTTTCAGGAACATGGCATCACGCATCGACTCGACAGGGTGTCATGGCGCAATCACTGAAACTGGGCATACGCGAACTGGTCGAATTCTGCTGCCGCGCCGGCGATCTCGGCAACGATAATGGCCCGGGCGTCAAGGCGCTGGATGGCCTGCAGACGCATCAGAAGATTCAACGCCGCTACAATGCGCTTGCCGAGGCCGAAGTTCGCGTCGGTTTACATGCCCGCATCGATGACTTCGAGATTGAGCTCGGTGGCCGCATCGACCTGTTGTTTGCGAGCGAATCCCCACCCCGTATCGAAGAAATTAAAACGGTCTATAGCCATGCTTCGAGTCACTCCAGCAGAGACCTGCTCAGCGACATGGCCGATCATGGCGCCGAAGCCGTACATTGGGCGCAGTTGAAATGCTACGGTGCCTGCTACGCGGCCGAGCATCAGCTCGATGAAGTCAGCCTGAGCCTCAATCGAGTCAGCCTGTTTTCACAGCAGGAACAGCGTGAGGTGGAAGTCTACAGCCGTGACAGGCTCGAAGAATTTCTGCAACAGACACTGCGCGCTTATCTGCAATGGCAGATTCTGGTGGCAAAACAGCGCGAGACCACGCGTGAACAGGCCCGTGCGCTGGAGTTCCCGTTTACCGAATTCCGCCACCAGCAGCGCGGCTTTGCCGGTGAAGTCTATCGCGCCATTCAAAACCGCCAGCAACTGATGGTGGAAGCACCGACCGGTTCCGGCAAAACCATCAGCACATTGTTTCCGGCACTCAAGGCTATCGGCGAAAATGAGTGCGATCAGATCATCTACCTGTCCGCCAAGCTATCCGGCCAGCAACAGGCGGTGAATGCCGTCGAGCTGATGCAGACGGATGTCAGCTACCTGCTCATCCAGGCCAAGGCGCGCAGCTGCCCCTGCAATGTCGATGAGAATGAAATAAACGAAGATGGCCGCTGCCAACGTTGCATCGGTTTTTTTGATCGACTGGGACCGGCACGCGAACAGCTACTGCGGGCACGTAAACTCAGCGTCGAACAGATTCAGGCCAGCGCCACCGAGTTCAGCCTGTGCCCGTTTGAACTCGCCCTGCAGATGCTGCCCTGGATGGACATCGTGATTTGCGACTTCAACTACGTCTTTGACCCACTGGTGCAACTCAGCTACTTCAGCACCGACCAGAGCCGCAAACTGCTGCTCATCGACGAACTGCACAACCTGGTCGATCGCGCGCGCGACATGTACTCCGCCAGCATAACGCGCGCGCAAATCGAATCGGCACAGATGGCCGATAACAGCAAAGAGATCACCAGCGCCCTGAAATCCATACATCTGGCGCTCGATTACGCCATACGTGACCAGGACGAAGACGAATCAATATCCACCGAGCTACCACTGGATTTACTGCGCGCCAGCCAGCGCTTCAGCGAGAAGCTCGGTTTCGACATTTTCTCGAACAAGCGCATCGCCCGTGAGACGCTCGAGTTTTCACGGGCCATGTTTCGCTTTCAATGCATCGCGCAATTGTTTTCCGGGCATCATCGCAGTCGTGCCTACAAACCATTCAAACAGCGCGAATTAAAACTGCTTTGCCTGAACGCCTTTGCCTTTCTGCACGATTGCTATCCGCTGTTCCATGCGGTCTGCGGATTTTCTGCGACCCTGACACCGACCGCGTATTTTCAGCAGGCGCTCGGCTTTACGCCAGATAGTCGCAGCGTGGTCCTTGAGTCCGCGTTTCCGGCGCAACATCTCGGGGTGTGTATCGCCAGCCACATCGATACCCGTTATCGCGAACGCGATCGCCACATCGACAATATTTGCGACGCGATCGCTACCTGTTATCGTGCCCGCCGGGGCAATTACCTGGTGTTCTTTTCAGCCTATTACTTCATGCAGCAGGTGCATCAACGCTTCGAGGAACGCTTTGCTGATATCAAAACTCTACTGCAACAACGTGAATACGATGCGACCACACAGCAGCATTTTTTGCAACAGTTCTTCGAGGAGAGTGGACAGCTCGGTTTTGCCATCATGGGCGGGCGCTTCGCCGAGGGTATCGATTATCGCGGTGACGCCCTGATCGGCGCGATCATCGTCGGTGTCGGCCTGCCCCAGCTCAGCAGTGAACAGAAATTGATACAGCAGGATTTCGACGCAATGCAACTCGACGGTTTCGATTACGCGTTCCGCTTCCCGGGTTTGATCCGCGTCAAGCAAAGCGCCGGGCGCGTCATTCGCGGCGAACAGGACCGTGGTGTTGTAGTATTACTGGATCGGCGCTTCCAGCAACCTGCCTATGCACGCTATCTGCCGGCGCACTGGAATCCGCAACACTGCAGAGATACGCAAACGCTGGAACAAGCATTGCGTGCCTTCTGGGAACAGCCGAATAACATTGGGCCAGGTGGCACCGGCCCAGATAGAACCGACCCAGATAGAACCGACCCGGAAAGAACCGGGCAAAATAACGCAGCTCAGGAAAGGATCGAAAAAGATGGCACAGATTGAAATTCAACAAGCCGACATAACCCGCCTGCAGGTGGATGCGATCGTCAACGCGGCGAATACAGAGCTGTCTGCTGGCGCCGGGGTTTGCGGTGCGATTCATCGCGCGGCCGGGCCCGGATTACAGGCCGAATGCCTTACCCTCGGCGGTTGCGCCACTGGCGCGGCAAAAATAACCGCGGGATACGATCTAAAGGCGCGCCACGTAATCCACGCGGTCGGCCCGGTATGGCGTGGCGGCGATCACCACGAGGCCGAGTTACTGGCGAGCTGTTATCGCAACAGCATCAAGCTCGCCGAACAACAGCAACTGCGCAGCATCGCCTTTCCGGCGATTTCCTGCGGCATTTTCGGCTACCCGCTCGAGCAGGCCGCGGACATCGCGTTCGAATCGACGCTGCGGGCACTGCACGACTGCGATCACCTCGAGCTGGTTATTTTTGCCTGCTTCGGAAATGACACCGAAGCGGCGCTAAAGCACGCTGCGGCGCAACATGCGCTTTAAGGAGCCTCTGATCAATTCATTAATCAAAGGTTCCTTAGGTAACAGTCAGATTTCCATCTTCTGGTAAACGCTGTCGATCTTGTCGCGCATCGTCTGATCACGATCAATTCGCGTGCCAATGCGCATAGTGCTACCACAGCGCGGCGCGTCCATCTCGTGCATTTTCTCGTGGCAGGCTTTGACCGCGGCCATCACCTGATCCCAGTCACCCTCGACGTTGGTGCCGTAGGAGTGCATCTCATGATTTAAACCGGCAGCCTCGAAGATTCGCTGGCATTCAACCACGTATTTCGAAACCGAAACCCCGACACCCATCGGCACCACACAAATATCGATCAATACATTCATTGCATCATCTCTCCGCAAAAGCCCGCGATGATACAGCATCACATCGAATCAGCCCATGGGTACAACAGCTCGTTTCCACCGCATACGCCTGAAGAGACTTTCAGGCTGGCTCAGCAGGCGAGTCGCAGCATGCCTGGCGAGAATCTTTAAGTATCGAGCCAGGCCGATTGTCTATGTTACGAAAAATCCCATACAAGATGCGCCTGGCAATTCTTGTTGCTAATGAGTTGCTGTGGTCGATTGTCAGTAAAGTCATAATCGCGCGTATTACCGCCGACCGTATGTTGGCTAGAAAGCTGGCGCTTCAAAGTCGGCCTCATTGATAGCCTGGGTTTCAAATTGCGTGGCAAGCATCTCTGTTCGGGTGCTTTGATGCGTTTGGCTAGAGCGCGAAACCAGCGATCTTGATTGCCTCGTGGACACAGGCTTCGTCCTCTTCGGAAACACCACCGGCTGCGCCGACCGCCCCCACGATAGTCCCGTTCCCGTCACGCACCAGTACACCGCCAGGCAGCGGAATGATCTTGCCGCCCGTCATCGCATTGAGTGCATCGATAAAGCCTTGCTGCTGCGCACCCTGAGTATAGCGCTCGGCCAGCTGGTCGGTGTTGCAGGACATCGCCAGCGCGCCCCAGGCTTTTGCCTGTGCTATCTGTACACGCAGAAACGACACGCCGTCTTGACGTTGTAAAGCCTTCAGGTGGGCACCTGTATCCAGTATTGCAACAGCCAGCGGAGGCATGTCGCGCTCGCGTGCTGCATGCAGCACCGCCTCGATTATCTGATTGGCCTGTAGTAGCGATAGTTCAGTCAAACCTTAATTCTCATGGTTATGCAAAAAACGATTATAAAGGGCATGTCGACCTAATCCTCAAGGAGCTTCGGTTACTGGTCGACGATCAGGTTACCGTTACTCAGCAGGTTATCGAGTATTTCCTGGTTCGTCGTCAGCGTGCCACCTGCGGTCAGATCGACATCGGTCAGCACGATTTGCTGACTGGTTTCGAACACGCCCGAGTTGCCGTCGACATCGATGCTGATCGTGGTGTCACCGGTAACAGCGTTATAACTGAAGTCAAAATAATCGACCAGGGCGCCCATTTCCTCATCCTGCAACATGTCGGATAGATCAAGCACGTCGCCGTTGGCACCCACCACGAAATCGCCAATGGTATCGACTGCCGGCGGGCCGACGCTGACCTCGTCTCCAGATTCCAGCGCAAAGATATCGATACCCGCGCCGCCAAGCAGGCTGTCATCGCCGCTGCCGCCGATCAGGATATCGTCTCCGGCATCGCCAAACAGGACGTCGTTGCCAGTACCCGCGTTCAGCACATCATCGCCAGCACCGCCTTCGAGGCGGTCGTCGCCACTGCCACCGAATACCAGATCGTCGCCCTCGCCGCCGAGTACGATATCGTCACCGGTGCCACCATCGACCACGTCATCACCAGCATTGCCGTCGAGCGTATCGTCGCCGGCGTTGCCACTCAGGCTGTCAGCACCGGCTCCGCCACTCAGGTAATCGTTGCCGTCACCACCGCTGAGAATGTCATCGCCATCGCCGCCCGCAAGCGAATCGTCACCGGCGTTACCCGACAGAATGTCGTTACCGGCATCACCGATGATGGCGTCATTGAGACTGCCACCGGCGATATTGTCGACACCCGCCGTGCCGGTCAAAGTCTGATCGATCGTGTAGATCGACAGCTGTGCCGTATCCGACTGCCCGTCGCTATCGGTGAGCACATAATCGACCAATATGGCATCCTGGTTGACCGGCGGCGCCGAGGTGATCTCGTCGTAGGCGATGTTCAAAATGCGCACGATAGTCGAATTGGTACCGGCGACGAAATCGATGCGTCCGATGGTTGGGTAAGTAGCAGCATCAATGGTAAACGGTGTATCCGCCGAAGACTCACTACCGAGCAGGGTAACACCATCAAGACCATAGATCAGGTAGGTCACCACCTCAGCTGCACCGGCGCTGGTCAGCGTAAACTGCACATTGCGCACGCCGTTGGGATTGCCACCCTTGGCGGTAAAATCGATGCTGACCGATTCGCCCTGATCGATTCGATTACTCGCCCAGCCACCTTCTACGCCTAAACCATCCACACTATAGAACAGGTTCTCCGGGGCACCCGTATCATCGAAGCCAGTGATGGTGAGATCACTGGCGGCAAGATTCGCCGCACTGGTAAGCGTCACATCTTCCGGCGTCAGGTCCGGACCGCCGATAGTAGTGCCGCCGAGATCGACAGGCTCATAGTCAACATTGCGCAACTGCGAGTTTTCGCCGCCGGTGTGTTCGATTGAAAAAGAGCCAATCCCCGTATAGGCGCTCAGATCAATGAAGTCGCCGTTGTCGGTGTATGTGATGGTATCGATCACCGTCGTGTTATCGAGCTCGTACAAAATGATTTCAACGACATCATCGTTATCCCAACGGTTCATTTCCAGGATCAGGTTCTGTACACCGTAGGGCAGCTCCGTTTGATCGAAAGTGATCAACATGGATTCATTCTGATCCAGTCGGTCGTCGTCGTTGCCGCCAACAACGCCAACGCCTCGATCACCACCACCGTCATCGTATTCCAGAGTCCCCGGAACGCCGTTGACAAAACCTTCGATGCTGAAATTGGCCGCAACGACAGCTTCCGGGGTCGTGACCTCGACGTTTTCGGCAGTGCCGGTCGGCGGAGGTTCGACGACCAGGGTCAAATCATCGGTATTGATCGCGATGGTCGCACCCTTATAGGTAAACTCGCTGACGGTCGCGTTATCGACGACCTTGTCGACGCCGCCCCCTTGCGTCGCGAAGGGCGAGATGATGGAGGCAAACTTGGGCCCACCATCGGAGCCCTGGGCGGTAATCACGTTACCGGCTGCTACCTCGTAAGCTTCAACCGTGTGCAGGTCGTTGCGAGCATCGGGTGAGTCATCGACGATGCTGAGGGTCGCTGTTGCCGTCGCGGTATCACCATCATTGTCGATTATGGTGTAGTCAAACACGAAATCGGCGGGCGCTACACCGTTCGGCGCACTCAGCGTATAAGAGCCGTCAC
>Ga0316194_10001020_pt1 | contig 19063 bp, 13 predicted proteins | sample CroRivsedime1_MG_FD_204936 | JGI IMG/M metagenome (GOLD analysis project Ga0316194, IMG submission 204936) | Coastal sediment microbial communities from Maine, United States - Cross River sediment 1 | ecosystem: Environmental > Aquatic > Marine > Coastal > Sediment | place: USA: Maine...
GGGCCGCTCGCCACGATCACCTTTTTCAATGGCCTCCAGCAGCTGCCGGGCAATTTTCAGCGGCGTTGTGTCGCCACTGCGAAACGCCTGCGCCAGGTCGCGTACAGAGCGAAATCCTGACTGACCCAGGCCATCACCGCGTACTACCTCACCGAGTATCCGTGAGGAATCGAACGGCTCAACAGGTAATGGGTCACCGTGATAAAGCGGGTTATGCGTGGGCGCCTCGTTCAGCTGCAGAGCGCGCAATTTGAGCAGCCCGCCGCTATTGAGGAGTTGCGGCAAAAGCAAAGGCCGCAGAACTACGCTGTCCAGGGCCGCCGCCACCAGTTGCAGCCGCTTGCCCGTCAACACGGGATAGTTGATAGAAGTCAGGTTATATCGGCTCATGCCAGCCTCGCAGTAGAAAAGGGGTGCCCTCGACCGGGATAAGTTTGATTATAGGCAGTGTTAACTGGCCCTGGCTAACCACGGGCAATATTCAAGATCCCTTGTTAAACTGGTCTGCAACATGAATAGCCAAAGTACAACACAGCACGAATCGCCGGGAGCACCGGATGCCACCGGGCAGGCGCCCGCCTGGCATGCCATCCCGGCTGCGGACGCCATGCGCAGACAGGGCGCGGACAAAAACAGCGGTCTCAGTGACCCTGAAGCCCAGGCCCGGCGCCTTAACTTCGGCAGCAATCGGTTGACGGAAAGACCCCCGCGCTCGGCGTGGCTCGCATTTCTCGACCAGTTCAAGAATGGTCTTATCCTGGTGCTAATCGGCGCGGCAGTGCTGGCAGGCGCGATTGGCGACATCAAGGACGCCGTGGTCATTCTGATCGTGGTGGTGTTCAATGCCCTGCTCGGCTTCTGGCAGGAGCACCGGGCCGAGCAGACCCTGGGAGCGTTGAAGAAGATGCTCTCGCCCGTGGTCCGGGTGCGGCGCAACGGGGCTGAGGTGGAGGTGCTCGCCAGCTACCTGGTCCCCGGTGACCTGGTCATTCTCGAGGCCGGGGACAGGGTGCCGGCGGATGGCCGGCTGGTTGAGAGCCACTCCCTGCAAATCGATGAGTCGGCGTTTACCGGCGAGTCGCATGCGGTTTCCAAGACGGCATGCTCTGTTCTCGATATAGCCGTACCACTGGCAGAACGCGTCAATATGGCCTACATGCACACGGTAGTTACCCGAGGCCGGGGCGAATTGCTGATCACGGGCACCGGTATGGCCACTGAGATGGGCAGGCTGGCAGGCATGCTGACCGAGGCCGAGGCGGGGCCTACGCCCCTGCAGCGCCAGCTCGACGGGCTGGGCCGCCGCCTGACCCTCATCGCCTGCGCAGTCATCGTGCTGATTTTTATTCTGGGTATCGCGCGCGGGTTACCGTTGCTGCAGTCCGTTCTCACCTCTATCGCGCTGGCGGTGGCTGCGATTCCGGAGGGACTGCCGGCGGTGGTGACCGTGACCCTGGCGATAGGTCTGCACCGCATGGCGCAGCACCGCGCCCTGGTCCGGCGCCTCGCGGCCGTAGAGACCCTGGGTTGCACGACCGTGATCTGTGCGGACAAAACGGGCACCCTGACGCTGAATGAGATGACGGTCCGCACCCTCCTGCATCGGGGGCGCCGGTTGCGCGTGACTGGCGAGGGCTATAACCCAACCGGCCGGATCAGCGATGAGGATGACTGCGATCCCGTGGATCTGCGCCGCTGCCTGTGTCCCGCAGTGTTCGCCAATGACAGCCGCATCGATAACGGGCAGCTGATCGGGGATCCCACCGAGGGCGCTCTACTTGCCCTGGCTGCCAAGGGGATGGATAACCTTGAGCGCCTGATAGACCTCTCCCCGCGTATCGCCGAAATTCCCTTCGATTCTGCCCACAAGTTTCATGCCACTTTTCACCGGGATGAGGATGTCTACCGGCTCTACGTGAAAGGGGCGCCAGATGTGCTGCTGGCAAGGGCCTCGCAACACCTCACAGCGGGGGGTGAGGTGGCGCTGGATGAAACGGGTCGCTCCCGGTGGCGCGCGGAGAACGAGCACATCGCCGGCAAGGCCATGCGTGTGCTGGCGCTTGCGGACAAAGCTATTCCGGCCGCCGATTTCGATCCCGAAGGCGACCTGATGGCCCATGTCCACGACCTCACCCTGGTGGGCCTGGCGGGGATTTCCGATCCGCCGCGACCTGAGGCCCGGCAGGCCATAGCCTTGTGCCGGCAGGCGGGCATCAAGGTGAAAATGATCACCGGTGATCATCGACTCACCGCGGCGGCGACTGCCCGGGAACTTGGGATCGAGGGTGAGGTGATAGACGGTGCCGAGCTCGACCAATTATCGCCGCAGGACCTGGCAAAGCGCATCGATAGTATCGGCGTCTTCGCCCGGGTTGCGCCCGAACACAAGGTGCGCATCGTGCGCGCATTCAAGGCCAATGGCGAGGTTGTGGCCATGACCGGCGACGGGGTGAACGATGCCCCGGCGCTCAAGAACGCCGATATCGGCGTGGCGATGGGCGTTACCGGCACCGACGTGGCGAAAGAAGCGGCCACTATGGTACTTACCGATGACAACTTCGCCACCATTGTCGAGGCGATCCGGGAGGGCCGCGCTATCTATGAGAATATCGTAAAATTTGTGCGCTTCCAGCTCTCCACCAATATGGGCGCGATCCAGACGGTGCTGGGCGCCAGCCTGCTGGGTTGGCCTACACCTTTTACCGCCATCCAGATTTTGTGGATCAACATCATCATGGATGGCCCGCCCGCCATGAGCCTTGGCGTGGAGCCGGCGCGCGATGGGGTGATGGACGAGCCGCCGCGGCGTAGCGATGCGCGGATATTGTCCGGCTACCGCTTCGCCCGCTTGTTCGTGTATGGATTGACCATGGCGATCGGCACACTGGCGCTTTTTCACTACGCTCAACCCAGGGGCGAGGCCTATGCCCTGACCCTGGCCTTTACCACTTTCGTGCTGTTCCAGTTCTTCAACATGTTCAACGCCCGGGCTGAGGCCGGCTCTGCGCTGAATCGGCATTTCTTTTTCAATCGCTGGCTGTGGCTGTCACTGGGGGCGGTGCTTGCGCTGCAGATAATGGTGGTGCACTGGGGCCCCGCCCAAACCATTTTCCGCACCACCGACCTGGCTCCTGTGGATTGGGGGCTGGCGGCACTGGTGGCTTCCAGCGTGCTGGTATTCGATGAGGTGCGCAAGCTGGTCACCCGGCTGGTCTCACGCAATGCGCGCTAATGAGCTGGTTGTTGAATACTCCTGCGCTACGCAGCTATTCTGAGGACCGCGCATCCGGGTGCAATACCTGCCCAGTTCCGGTCCTGCGCTGAGCGCCTATACACCCCTTGGGAAGTAGGTCAAAAACTGGCACTTTTCACAATTAGCCCGTCTAGACCAAGACAGGTTATGTGAAAGAGGCATATATTGGACCAAGCCCGCTTGTGTTCGTGTGTAACATAAGTGTTCTCCGATACCCAAAATAACAGGAGCTACAAAATGGCCCATCTCTACCGCACCCCTCTCTCGCCACTGGCGGCTGCTATTATTGCAAGCGTCGGTCTTTCCACCACAGCATTTGCCCAGCAGGGCAAGACAGCACTGGAAGAGATTATCGTCACTGCCCAGCGCCAGGAGACCATGCTTCAGGAAACACCCATAGCGGTGACCGCCTTCAGCAGCGAGAAGATCGAAGATCTGGGTATATTCGATGTAACAGACATAGGCAGCATGGCGCCCAATACGAATATCCAGAAGCAACCGTCCTCGAACTCCAATATGTCTATTTTTATCCGCGGCGTGGGCAGTGGTGAAACCTCTCTGATGGTCGACCCCAAAGTAAGTTTCTACATCGACGGCATTTACATGAGCAAAACGGTGGGTGCTGTATTCGATATCGTCGACATGCAGAGCATCGAGGTACTGCGCGGCCCCCAGGGCACCCTGTTCGGGCGCAACAGCACAGGCGGCGCAGTCAACGTCACCACGGTCAAACCCAGCGGCGAATTCGGCCTGCGGCTGGAAGGGTCTGTGGGCAATGATGGCTACCAACGTCTTCTCGGATCGGTTGATATCCCCAAGCTGGCCGACATGCTTTCGGTGAAGCTATCGGGCATGACCATGGATTACGACGGCTGGGCAGACAATAATTTCCCGGGGCAGGAAGACGACCTGGGTTCGGAAGACAACAAGTCCTATCGCGCTGCACTGCGACTGGAGCCCTTCGAAATGCTCACCGTCGATTACACCTATGACAAGACCGACAATGAGGGTGTGCCCACCCCGTTCCAGATCACGAAAGTCAAGGACAGCATTTACAATGGTATCTCCGAGGTACCCTTCCCCTATACCTTTCTCGGTGGCCAGCTCTACCAGGAGATGGCGGCTTCGGTAGGCGACCCCAAGGACCGGCGTGAAGACTACACCCTGGATGCGGTCAGTACCGAAAAGCTGGAGGTGGATGGCCACGCCCTGACCGTCGCCCTTAACCTGGAGGCGGTGACCATCAAGTATATCTTTGCCGACAGGGAAACCGACTCCACCTACGACCGGACCGACCTGGACGGCGGCGCGCTCAGCACCTCGGACCTGTTTTATGGCGGCGGTGCGGTGATACCTACTCCCGGGTTTCACGCCGCGATTGACGATGGCTCCATCGATATGACCACTCACGAACTGCAAATGTTCGGCGAGCTGTTCGGCGAAAAGCTGCGCTACACCATCGGCTACTATCACTATGAGGAAGATATTCGCCAGGACAACCCGCAGACCTATGCTCTTCCCATCCAGTTCCTGGCAGCAGATCCAAGTTTGTTGGGCATCTATACGGCTACCGGATACTGTAACGACTTTCCCGGGCAGGGACCGGTCTGCGTCGGCAGCCAACGCCTGCCGTTGCCGTTCCCGGTACCGGGGGCCGATCCCAATCTCAATGGTGTTGTGGATTTTGTCTACGGACAGACCTCGAAGTCGTGGGCTGCCTACGCCCACGGTGTCTATGAGCTCACCGACGACCTGGAATTGACCCTGGGTATACGTTACACCGAGGATGAACGAGACGGCTTTCTGTTCAATGAAGGCCTGAACATGACATCGATCGATGAAAAGCTGACCAATGACAATGACTGGGACAACACGAGTTACCTGGCAACCTTGAATTACTCGGTTAGTGATGACATGAACATCTATGCCACCTACTCCACCGGCTACAATGCCGGCGGTTTCAATGCTCGCGCCGCGACGGTCCCTTCCTGGGAAGACCCGGTGGACGAGGAGAAGATCGACGCCTACGAGATCGGCCTGAAAGCCGACTGGTGGGATAGTCGCCTGCGCACCAATATCGCTGTATTTTACAATGAATTCGACGATATCCAGATCGCCCAGTTTGAGGCCGGCACCGGCGGCGCCTCCAGTCGCCTGGTGAACGCCGGCAAAGGCACCTACCAGGGGATAGAACTGGATATGGTCGCCATTCTCGCCGAGGGCCTGATCCTGGACCTGACCTATGGCTACCTGGACGCTGAATTCGACGAGTACGTTGCCCGCGACCCGGCAACTGACCAGGAAATCGATATCTCCAATGTCACTACCGTCGGTCGCGCACCGGAAAATACCGGAAATATTGGCCTGCAGTATGACTTTTCCCCGTTCAGCTTTGGAGAAGTTTCAGCCCGCGTGGATGCCACCTACACGGACGAATTCGTTTTCCACCCCTTCCAGAACCAGTACGACCGCGCCGATGATCGGTGGCTGGTAGGCGCTCGTTTGAGCCTTAATGACATCTCAGTGGGGGATAAGGGTTCACTGCGGATTTCAGCCTGGGGCAAGAACCTGACCGATGAAGAGTATCGCGAGTGGGGCATCGATTTCGCTTCACTCGGCTATGCGGGAAATGTCTTCGGCCAGCCACGCACTTACGGTGTCGACCTGGTATACCGGTTCGGCAACTGAGTAAGTCCCGGCGCCTGACTCGTTCAGGCGACTGGCACCGCAAGTTAAAAAAACGGGGCAATGCCCCGTTTTTAAAACCTCCAATCCCTAGAACATATACTCCAGTTCAACACCGGCAGTGCGCTCGTTTCCTGGTGTCATAAAACCACCGCCAAACTCTGGCGCAAGGATTACCTCGCCGACATAGTCTTCATCAAGCAAATTGCGCGCAAAAGCGGTTACGCGCCAGTTGTCACTACCAATGCCCAGGCGCAGATTCATCACACCGTAGCCATCCACTTGGGTCTTCTCATAGCTGGTGGGCAAGCCTGTACCCTCCCCGGTAAGATCCTGCAAATACGCTGGCACTGAATTGTCTCCTGGAATTCCAAGCCCTGGAACCCCCGGGTTTGGCTCATTCAAATCACTACCCTGGACAACATGGTAGAAGATATCCCCTTGATAGGCGTACTCCAGCCTGGCCATCAGGTCCAGATTGCCAGTGATCTGCTGATTCCAGGTAACGGCAGCCTTAGTGTAAGTTAACTTTTGTTAAACGGGGTGGCGCTTTACCCACTGCTTGGCGATGATCATGCGCTGCATTTCGTTGGTACCCTCGCCGATACACATCAGCAGTGAATCACGGTAGAAGCGCTCGATATCATATTCTTTTGAGTAACCGTAGCCGCCGTGAATACGCATCGACTCCTCGGAATTGCGCACCGCAGACTCGGATGCGAAATACTTGGCCATCCCCGCTTCCATGTCACAGCGTTCACCGCTGTCGTAGGCGTCGGCAGCATCCAGTGTGAGCAGTCTGGCGGCACGTGCTCGTGTCGCCATCTCTCCCAACTTCAGCTGTATCGCCTGGTGCTCGCAGATTGGCTTGCCCATGGTGTGACGTGTCTGTGCGTATGCTGTTGCAAGACGCAGCGATCCTTCGGACAGACCCACACCTCGCGCGGCAACATTAATGCGGCCAAGCTCCAAACCACCGGTAGCCTGAAAAAAGCCTTTACCTTCCTCACCGCCGATCAGATTGCTGGCTGGAACCCGGTAGTCCTGGAACACCAGCTCTGCACTGTCGATCGCGTTATATCCCATTTTCTTCAGCTTTTTACCGACGGTAAAACCGTCGGTCTTGGGCGCAATAAACAGGCTCATGCCTTTATAGCGAGGATCTGCATTAGAGTCTGTCTTGACCAGCAGAGCGACACAGCTACCCTGGATCCCGTTGGTAATCCAGGTCTTGGTACCGTTAATCACATAGTCTTCACCATCACGTACGGCAGTCGTACGTATTGCCTGCAGATCCGTCCCCGCGTTTGGCTCGGTCAGCGCCAATCCGCCACGAACCTCGCCGCTGGCAAAACGCGGTAGCCAGAGGGACTTTTGTTCCTCGGTGCCAAAGCGCTCCACGGCAACCGCCATCATCAGGTGAGAATTGAAAATGCCCGTAATTGCCATCCAGTAGGAGGATATGCGCATCACGATCTCTGCGTAGGTTCGCGCTGGCAAACCAAGGCCACCATACTCAGGGCTGATGGTTGCGCCAAACAGTCCCATTTCGGTCATCTGCTCGACCAACTCCGCCGGCCAGACGTCGTCGTGGTCATATTTCATCGCGACGGGCGCTACTTCTTTTTCAACCCAACGCTCAATAGCTTCTATCAGTGCGCGCTCGTCATCTTTGTCGATGTGCGCAAATTTTGGTGCCGTCGAATTCGCCATATCAATACTCCGTCCTTTAGAATTTGCCGACTGCAGCGGGATAGCGGGATCAGTCGTCGACCGAGCCGAAACCGCGCTTCCAGACCAGAACACTGCGCTCGAAAGAACAGACCACAACGCCGTCCTGATTCCTGCCGGTAGTTTGCACTGTCACAATGCCCTGCTGCGGCCGTTTCTTTGAATCGCGCTTCGCCAGCACCTCACTCTCTCCATATAGAGTGTCCCCCGGGAACAGTGGGTGGGGCAGTTTGATGTCATTCCAGCCCAGATTGGCAATGGACTTCTGGCTGATATCGGACACACTCATTCCCACGAGCAGGGCAACGGTAAATGGCGAGCAGACCAGCGGTTTGCCAAACTCGGTCTTCTTCGCGTATTCGTAGTCAAAATGGGCAGGGTGAGTATTCATGGTCAGCAGGGTAAACCAGACATTGTCGGTGTCAGTGATGGTCCTGCCCGGACGATGCTCATACACATCGCCTACCGTAAAATCCTCCAGGTAACGCCCAAATGTCTCGCGATACCGCCCCTTTGAAACTTCAATTGCTCCGTTACGCATCCTTCAATCCCTCGTTGGTCATTAACAGTGATTCCATACGGCGAACGATTGGCTCATCAAGCATCATGCCGTTGTGCATGATGGCCTTGCCGCCGGCCTCCCGATAAGCGGAGACCGCTGCTGCGGCCCGCTCAAGTTCCTCTGCACTCGGTGTTAGAGAGCGCTTGACCGTGTCAATCTGGTTTGGGTGTATCACCCCTTTTGCGGCAAACCCGAGTGCCTTCGCCTTCCGCGTCTCGTCAAGCAGACCTGCTTCATCCTTAACATTGATAAAGGGCACATCGACAGCCCTCACCCCCGCCTGGACGCACTGCACTACAAACTGACTGCGCACGTAAAGTAGTGGCTCCCACGCAAGATCCACACCGATCTGGCTTGACATATCCCCTCCGCCGAACATCACGTTGCCGACCCTGGGGGCGCGCCCGATCTCGGACACCGACGACAGCCCTGCCACGGTTTCCACAAGCGGAATAATCGAGACCGGTTTAGTGCCAAAAGCGGCGCTGACTATTTCCAGCTCCGCTGCGCTCTCCACCATTGGCACGAGCACAATGCGCGGGCTGTTTTCGGCAGCAGAAAGTGCCAGAAGATCCTGCAAACCCTCACGGGTACGCAGTCCATTAATTCTTACCGCAGTCCTGGCGGTTGCACCGGAATCGAGGAAGGCAATAACGTCCTCTCGGGCCGAAACCTTATCCGCTGAAGGCACGGCGTCCTCAAGATCGATACACACCACATCGGCGTCACTATCGTGGGCCTTCGCCACACGATCCATTCGGCTACCCGGCACGAACAGCAGTGTCTGGAAACCGAGACTTAAATCTGCCGGGTCAATTGGCATCGAGGAACTCCATCAATTCATCCGAGAAACGCTGGCGCAATGACTTGCCGGCTAAAACGTGTGCCGCGTTGTCAAAGGTAACGCCTTTCGCGTTGGGCAGCGCGTCCTCGATGGGGCGCGTCAACCGCGGGCCCGTCACCACATCCATCCCCGCGTGCAAAATAAGGGCAGGCGCCGCAACCTGCTTGAGCGCCTCAAGAGCGTCATACTCCAGACTGGCCTCAATAAATCGCCTGTGGGTCTGCAAATTGCCTCGCAGCTCCTTCCATGGTCCATTTTCGCCAAGCAGTCGCCCGATGTTGGCGTCGTAAAATTCCGGCTCGAAAGACATCGCGCAGGCAAAGCGCTGAAAATCGGCCCAGCCCATTTTCTCGTGGATATCGAGGAACAGCTTCAAGTGTTCATGCAATAGCGCATCTACCCTTCCCCAGGCACCCGTATTGACCAAAGAGCGTGTCAGGTCTGGTCTTTCAATCGCTATCTGCTGACAGATACAGGCGCCAATCCCCACCATTCCGAGTAAATGAACATTGTTCAAACCCAGGTCATCGAGGACGGCAATCGCATCAGACGCATAGAGGCCCATCGTTGCCGGCGTCTGGGGATTATCAGTAGATGCAGCCAAACCGCGATAGTCCATGATGATGACCTGATAGCGATCCACCAGGCCAAAGGGTAAGCCTCCCAACTCACCGTGACAGAACGTACCCCAGCCGCCCAGGCACAGTACCGGCTCACCCTCTCCGACGACTTCGTAGTAAATCAGTGCCCCATCTGCCCGTTCAAGCATTGCCATCTGTTATCTCTCCATGAAGTCTTTCCAGCGCCGCCCGCGCCTGTGCCAAGGTGAGCACGTCGGCGTAGCGGCGGTCGATATCGCGCAGGTTGGCCTCATGCGCCTCCTGATCCTGATCACCACAGCACTCTTGCGGCACCAGGACGAAATACCCATGTGAAAACGCGTCCACCACCGTGGCACGCACACACCCGCTTGTGGTGCAACCGGTCACCAACACGGTATCGACCCCCTCGCGCACCAGGAACGTGTTAAGAGGCGTACCAAAAAACATCGATGGTGCGCTCTTCACAAAATGAAAGTCGCTCTTACCCGCAATACGCTGATCAATCTCCATGCCGGCATCACCGTAGAACAGGCCGTCATATACCTTATCAATCTTCCACCGCGGCATATCGCGTTCGCTGCACCAACCGACGGAGCAGCTGGCAATGGGAACACCCAGGGGCCGCGCAAAGTCCAGTAGCGCTGCGGTCTCTTCAACCGCCCGGTGTACGTGCGGCGAACCGCCCATGGGACTGTCAGCATCAGTGAATGCCAGCTGCAGGTCTACAACCAGTACCGCCGCACGTTTACCCAGGCCAATTGGCCGTGCCCCGTAAGAAGCGGCGGCAAAGGCGTCCTGCCCCGCCGTCGGGTTTTGGGTGACGTTCGGCACTCAGTCACCGGCGCGAGTGGCGCTGCCATCTGCCTCAGCTGCGCGCTTTTGCTTGCGTAGCCAGGCTGCAGCTATCGGCGCCTGCACCGGTACTTTAGGCGGTTCGAAGCCGGTTTCCTCAAGACAGGAGGCGCGAAGCTCATCCAGGCTACCGCCGAAATTGAATGGTTGAATTTCCCCGCGTTGCTCGCGCATCGTCTCGCGAAGCGTATCGCTAGCGGCAATATCGATGCTCATATCGCCACTGACCACGACACCATAACGCACCAGGCCATCGGCAGAGACGAGCCCTGACTCCAGATCATAGGCAATCACATCGTAGGGGCGCTCCAGCGGGTCGCCCCAGCCACCACCACCCCAGGTCTCGAAAACAAGCTGGTCACCGGGTTGCACTGGCACGTTATCAACCTTGGAGGGGAGGTTCTCCGAGGTACCGTCGGTGCGGATCAGGGTCTTCCTGCTCCGGGTACCCGGAAGCCCGCCCTTCACACCCCAGGGGTAGGTAAACCAGCGATCATCATGGATTGAAATCTTGCCTTCTACCAGGAAGGCATATTCAGTCTTGACGCCATTCCCGCCGCGATGCAGACCGGGGCCACCGGTATCCGGTATCGACTCAAAGCGCTCTACGCGGATGGGGAAATACGCCTCGGTATACTCATTCGGTACGTTGCGCATCTTGGGCCACAGAGAGTGTCCATCGGGCCCGTCGCCACCGGGCTTGCCGGGAATACCGCCAAAACCAATCTGAAACATCAGGAACCAGTCATCGCGCTCGTTGAAACCCGAGAACATCAAATGCGGGCTGTCGGAAAACCCTGCAGCAACCAGGAAGTCTGGATTGGCCGTTCCGAAAAGCCCACTGATGATGTCAAAGATCCGGCCAAGCGCGTGGGTGCGCCCATTTAGTGCGGCAGGCGCTACCGGGTTGAGCAGTGTGCCCTTGGGAATCCTGACGTCGATCAGGTCGATGTAGCCGTCGTTAAGTACGATCTGCGGGTCAAAAACATTGACCATGAACTGACCACAGAACATCTTGAACATCCGGTCGTTCAGCAGGAAATTGATACAACCGCCGGACTGCGGATCCGTGCGCGCGAAGTCGAATATGAGCTTGTCTCCCTCGCGCCACATTTCACAACCTATCTTGTAGGGTCCGTAGCCCAGGGCGTCATCGCAAATCCAGTCTTCGAAAACAACCTTTTCTTCTGGCATCGTCGAAACGATCAGCTCCCGCATCGCTTCACGGTTGCGCGCCAGCAATTGCTTTTGCGCGGACACCAGAACGTCGGCTCCAAAGCGGTCTGCCATCTCAATAAGTCTGGCCGCACCGGTGCGACAGGCAGAAAGAATTGCGTAAAAGTCAGCCTCATTCCAGTCCGGCGTTCTGGAGTTTCTCACTGCCATACGTACGATGTCCTGCTGCAGCTCACCCTTGGCAACCACCTTGACCGGCGGAATAACGATACCCTCCTGAAGGATGTCGGTAGAGGTCACCGGCATGGATGCCGGGGTCGAACCGGAAATATCACTCATATGACCGAACATGGCCGTCCAGCCCAGCAGACGCCCCTCATAGAACACCGGCGTGCACACCAGCCAGTCGTTGAGGTGACTGATGGCACCATCGCAGGCATAGGGATCATTAGTCAGGAGAACGTCACCCTCCTCCACATCACCTTCGTAATTATCGATGAAACCATCGACTGGAGAGCCGAACTGCCCCGCCAGCATCTGGCCCTCATAATCTGTCAGCACCGGGAAACCGTCCCGCTGCTCTCGAATGATGGTCGAGATTGCCGTTCTGAACAGAATGGCATCCATCTGCACGCGCGCGTTCTGGATCGCATTTTCTATGACGTCGAGCGTTACCGCATCAACGTCCACCTCTTTCCAGGGAGTGGTATTTTTCTCTATTAATGTAGCCATTAGTCTGCCTCTTCCTGCTTAGGAGTTATCTCTGATCAATAGGTTACCGACCGAATCCACCATGGCATGACTACCGGGCAGAATGAGCGTGGTCGAGTCCAGTTCAGTAACAATCGCTGGTCCATCGACGCGATCTCCTGCCAGGAGTTTGGCGCGATCATAGATCGTTCCTTCATGGGACTGGCCTTCAGAATAAATCTGGGTCTTTGCCACCGCCGCGCGGGACGCGTCGCCGTCCCCCTGGTCCAGCTTCAGTTCCACGGCTGCTGCGCCCGGGCCCAGTACTATCACGCGCAAATTAACAATCTCCTTGGCTTTGGACAGCCGGAAGTTGAACATCTGCTCGTGGAGTTCATCGAAGCGGTCTACCGCTGGCGTGAGACCCTGGGATGCAAAATCCTCGGGACTGAAGGTGACACTGATATCAGCTGACTGCCCCATGTAACGCAGGTCTACCTGATACCTGATGTCCTGCTTCTCTTTGGGTACTCCCTCTGCATCGAGTGACGCGCAGGCACGCTCTTTAAGCTCCTTGAATGCCTCAGACAACTCTTCGTGGGACGCTTCATCGACGAGCTTGATCAGTGAACGGGCAGCCTCGTCCCTCAGGTTGGTTGTGGCATCCCCCGCCGCACACAGAACACCCGGGCCTCTTGGCACGATCACCGGCCAGGCGCCGAGCAGCCTACCCAGTGCGTTGGCATGCAAGGGACCTGCGCCGCCAAACGCCATCAGGGAAAAGTTGCGCGGGTCATAACCCTGCTCTACCGACACCAGTCGCAGCGCGCCAAACATATTTTCGTTGACGATGCGGATGACGCCTTCCGCCGCTTCTTCTTTTGTCATTGCAAGAGGCTCGCTGATCTTTTTCAGCGCCTTCTCAGCAAGATCTTTGCGAATCTCCATGTCGCCACCCAGACGGGCATCAGCAGGCAGATAACCAAGAACTACATTGGCGTCCGTCACCGTCGGCTCGTCACCGCCCTTGGCATAGGCTGCGGGTCCGGGCACCGCCCCCGCGGAGGCAGGGCCCACGCGCAGCGCTTTGGTAAGTTCGGGCACGTAGGCAATCGAACCGCCGCCGGCGCCCACAGTGCGCACATCGACCGAGGAAGCACGCACCACCACATCGTGCACGACCGTCTCACGCCTGACCTGCGCCTCACCACCCTCAACCAGGCAGACGTCTGTAGAGGTGCCACCCATATCGAAAGTGATGATGTTTTCAAAACCTGACTGTCGCGCCACCCAATTAGCGCCCGCCACCCCACCAGCCGGCCCCGACATCAACAGATTGACCGGGTACTCGGCAGCGGTCTGGGCAGCAGCCAGGCCGCCATCAGAGCGCAGAATTGAAAGACTGACCGAGCCGGTTCGATCTTCCAGGCTGCTTTTAAGATTGGTGAGATAACGGGATACCACCGGCTTTACAAAGGCGTTGGCAACACTGGTGATAGCGCGCTCATACTCCTGCACTTCCGGTAACGTCCGGGAGGAGACTGAAATCGACACGCCTGGCATCATCTCACGCACGATTTCTTCCACACGCTCCTCGTGCTCGCTGTTGACATAGCTGTTCAACAGGCAAATGGTCACCGACTGAATGTCACTCGCCTTGAGTTTCTCGACCTCACCCCGTATCTGATCTTCGTCAAGCGGCCGCACCACGACGCCATCGGCGCCAATACGACCGGACACCTCGACGGTGTCTCTGAGCTCCGCCATTGGCTTGGTCTTGACGAAATTGATCCACCCGGACAACGCGCCAGGCACAAACCCGCGAGCGAGATGCAGGATTTGACGAAAGCCATCAGTGACGATGAGCCCTACCCGCGCTCCGTTACCGGTCAGGACCGCATTCGTCGCCACTGTAGTACCGTGCATGATCGCCCGAATCGACGACGGGTCCACACCGTTCTCGGCACAAACCTTTTCGATCCCGTTAATAACCGCAATGGACGGATCTTCCGGCGTTGACGGCACTTTCGCCATCATCGGCTGCCCACCGGCGTCGTCCAGCATAAACACGTCGGTAAACGTTCCCCCGACATCGACTCCCAAGCTAAAAGCCATTTGAAACCCCCGTTAGATTGCGGCATTGTGATTCTGACAAGGCCCAAGAATAGACAGGGTAAGATTTACTTGTCAATATTTATTCGAACTTATTTAATGAAAAGTATGATATAAAGGAATCACGCCCCGGCTATCGGGCGCCATGGACAGGATGGGGGGTAATGATTTGTGACTAAACAACAGACCAGCGAATCGAACCAGCAGATACTGTACGAGCTTTTCAAGTCTCGTATAGCAGAGGGCGAATATCAGGTTGGGGAGTTTCTGCCAACGGAAAAGCAATTGTGCGAGAAGCTGCAAACGAGCCGCTACGCACTCCGCGAAGCCATGGCGAAACTGGAGGCCGATGGACTGATCCAGCGCAAAAGAGGTTCCGGCTCCACCGTTCTGCGACGCTTACCGCTGGCGATTTCCCGCTCGGGGATCGCATCCAGGGAGGACCTTCTGAATTATGCCTCGTCCACATCCATGCAGTGGAATCCCGGCGAAATAATACGCACTGATGGCAAGCTTGCACGCCGGCTGGGCTGTGACGAGGCCAGGCAGTGGCAGTACATGAATGGGCTTCGTCTCGATGAGGATGGCGAGCCGCTGGCGCTGGTCAACGTGTACGTCGATACCGAGCAGGCAGCACTGCCCAGCCCCAGGGAACTGGGGCGCAAACCGATCTATCAATGGCTGGAGAATGAGTATGGGCTCCGGCCCCATGCCGTGTCACAGGATATCCGCGCGACACGCCTGACCGCTCGCCAGGCCGAGGAACTTCGCGATGCCGCTGAAGCACCCGTACTTGAGGTGATCAGGCGCTACTTCGACGCCGACGGCGCTATTTTCCTTATTTCACAGAGTATCTATCGCTCGCGGGATTTCGTGCTCAATCATCTTTTCTACCTGGGCCACGAGTCCTGACGCGTCACGTTGATAAAAGGAGACACCGCCCATGACACGACAGCATCCTGCACAAAGACAGGCGGTCGAAGCTGCAACGCGTGCTATCGGGCAGCTTAACCCGAGGCTGAATGCGGTCATCCATACGGAGACACAAGCCGCGCCGGATCCAGGACGCCCCACACTCCCGCTACTGGTTAAAGACTGCATGCATGTACGGGGACTTCCTACGACCTATGGCTCAGAAATCTTCTTCGGGAACACCGTCGCGAGTGAGGATGCTACCGTGGTTGCTCGACTGCGCTCACAGAATGTGACCATCGTCGGCAAAGCCAGTCTCACCGAGTTCTGCTTTGGCGCGACCGGGCAAAATGAATACTTCGGTAACTGCAAAAACCCATGGAACACGGACCGGATAACAGGCGGCTCAAGCAGTGGTTCTGCTGCCGCCGTTGCGAGTGGCATGGTGCGCATGGCACTGGGAACAGATACCGGCGGATCAGTCAGGGTGCCAGCGGCGCTGTGCGGTATCGTCGGCTTACGCCCTACAGTGGGACGCGTACCCAACACGGGTTGCCTGGAAGTCAGCACCATCAGCGACACGATCGGCCCACTGGCGGCAACTGTCGAGGAGGCATCCTGGCTGTTCGACGCCATACAGGGCTATGACGCCGCAGATCCACTGTCCGTGGCAACAGGTCCAGGCACCCTGGCAACACTGGAAGATGGAGTAGAAGGCTTGACCATCGCGCGATTGGGGGGCTTTTTCGCAGAAAACCTCGACCCGGCTATTGAGGGCAGAATCGCCGAGGTGGCAACCCTTCTTGAATCCCAACGCGCGCGCCTGACCGACACCCTGCCCGATAACGATACCGCCATCAGGGAACACCATGCCTTCCGCTTCATACTGGCAGACGTTGCCGACGCACGCAAAGCCCTCATGGCAGATCCATCGCAGCGCTCACGCATCGGCGCAGAAGTAAGACGGCGCATAGAGCTGGGCCAGCAGGTCTCGGGGACCGAATATGCGTCAAGCATACGATCGCTTCTCGCGCTGAAGCAGTGGCTACGTGACGTGTTCGCTGCGGGAGTCGACCTACTGCTGCTGCCGACTACGCCGGTCACCGCACCGCTGTGGCGCGATTCCATGGATATGGTTGAAACCACCCGGCTTGTCGCCCGCTTCACCTATGACCTGGGCGCAACCGGCGTACCCTCGATATCCGTACCCATGGGCCTGGATGCGCAGGGCATGCCCATGGGCGCCATGCTGGCAGCACCCTGGGGCAATGAAGCGGTATTATTGCGGGCAGCGCGGGCAATCGAGCGCGGACTCTCGCTCACGGCCAAACCACTGGTCTACGCCGAACCAGAGATGTATTAATTCGAATTTATTAGTAGATTTATCATATCTTTTGTAGCACACTCTTTTTGGCGCTCTGCAATCAAGAGGAATAGCAATGACGGCAAAAAAACCACTGGAAGGCCTGAGAGTCATCAGCTTTGAGCAATTTGGAGCAGCACCCTACGCCACCATGTTTCTTGCGGACTTCGGAGCGGAAGTCATCAAGGTGGAGAGTGCGCACGGTGACTATGCCAGACAGACGGGGCCGCAAACCCTGGATCAGGGCGACAGTCTTTACTATCAGTGCTTCAACCTGAACAAGAAGAGCATGGTGCTCAACCTCAAAGACAGCGAAGACCGAGAGCTGTTTGAAAATATGGTCATCGACTGCGACGCGGTCGTCAACAACCTGAGAGGTAGCCTGCCGACCAAGCTGGGTATCGACTACGAATCTCTTAAGGCAATTAAACCCTCCGTCGTCTGCGGGCACATTTCCGCCTATGGGCGGACAGGTTCCCGAGCGGATTGGCCAGGGTACGATTTTCTGATGCAGGCTGAAGCCGGGATTATGGCGCTTACCGGCGACCCTGATTCGGAGCCAACGCGAATAGGCCTTTCGATGATCGATTACATGACCGGGATGATGCTTGCCTACGGCGTTACCAGCGCAATACATTCCGCGAGCAAAACCGGCGTGGGGATGGATATCGACGCGTCACTGTTCGACACTGCGGTGCATCAGCTGGCCTATCAGGGCACATGGTATCTCAACGAGGGCATCGTAACCCCCAGAATGCCACGCGCGGCCCACCCCTCTACCGCCCCTGTTCAGTTGCAAAAAACGTCTGACGGGTGGATTTATATCTGCTGTATGAACCAGAATTTCTGGGAAATTCTGCTGACACTGATCGGCAGATCCGATCTGGGTGAGGACCCTCGCTTCGCCACCCTGGCAGAGCGGCAGACAAACCGCGCAATACTGAGCGATATCCTCGACGACGCTTTCAGCGATAAAACGTCGACGCAGTGGATGGAGGTTTTGAAAGGCAAGATACCTGCTGCGCCGGTACGACGATTGGATGAAGCGGTGGACAACCCCTTCCTGGAGGAAGCTGAGATGATCAGCCGGGTCGAGCACCGTTCGGGTCGCGAACTTCGTTTCTTCTCCAATCCAATAAAAATCAATGGCGAACGCCCCGAACAGCAGGCAGCTCCAGCACTTGATGAACACGGTAGCGCGCTGCGCCAGAGTTATCAGCATCCACGCGGCGCCGCACACTGCAATGACGGCACTTCCTGAAACGAGGACCTGATCACAATGAAACTGGACGGCGTTAAAGTCATCGATCTGAGTATGTTCCTGCCGGGCCCGGTGGTAACGCAAATAATGGCCGATCACGGCGCAAAGGTGATACGCATTGAGCCACCGGGCGGGGAACCCAGCCGCGGATTCGGACCATTTGACGAGTCGGGCGAGTCGATCTGGTATCGCAACACGCATCGCGGCAAACGCAGTCTCGAGCTCGACCTGAAAACCCCCGAGGACCGCGCAACGCTTGTGGAACTGGCCAAAGAAGCAGATGTTTTCATCGAGGGCTTCCGGGCAGGCGTAGTCAAGAAACTGGGCGTGGACGCAGAAACGCTGTGTGCGCTGAATCCACGGCTTATCTACTGCTCGCTGTCGGCTTATGGCCAGGACGGACCGCTTGCCGTAAAAGCCAGCCATGACATGGGCGCGCAGGCATTTACCGGCTTCCTCGCACTGAACGATAACGGCGACGAAAAACCCGTTGTTCCAGGTATGCCATCTGCTGATATGGCATCCGCCTTGACCGGGTTAAACGCTATTCTCATGGCACTGTTTCGTCGAGAGACCACGGGCAAGGGCGATATCATTGACGCCAACATGTACGACGCACTGATGGCCTGGACGGCACATCTTTCCGGGCCCGTCTTTCACGACAGGGTGCCGCCGACCACACGAACTCACCGTTCGATTGGCGGCTCTGCTTTTTATAACATCTATGAAACCGCGGATGGGCGACATATCGCCCTGACCGGCCGGGAACTTAAATTCGCGGGCGCGTTATTGAAGGCGCTTGATCGTGAAGAGTTATTTGATCTGGCCAGGCAGGATCCCGGCCCGGAGCAGCAGCGTCTGATAGGCGAGCTGCGCGCTTTATTCAAACAGAAGACGTTTGGGCAATGGTGCGATTTCCTGGCTGATGTCGATGTCAGTTGGGCGCCTATCCTCAATATGGCGGAGGCGTTTGATCACCCCCATGCCAGGGCGCGGGAGATGCTCATCGAAGACAGCGAA